>Ga0208938_1001016_pt1 | contig 17404 bp, 15 predicted proteins | sample AD_UKC125_MetaG_FD_184434 | JGI IMG/M metagenome (GOLD analysis project Ga0208938, IMG submission 184434) | Active sludge microbial communities of municipal wastewater-treating anaerobic digesters from USA - AD_UKC125_MetaG (SPAdes) (version 2) | ecosystem: Engineered > Bioreactor > Anaerobic >...
CCAGATAAAGACCAAACAGCACCAGCCCTTGCAGATTGAATACCCCCCAGACCGTGCGCGCTGGAATGAAGGCACCGATCAGCAGTGCGTACACCGGCAGCCGCGCCGAGCAGGTCATCAGCGGCGCAATCATGATCGTGACCAGCCGGTCACGCCAGTGGCTGATGGTCCGGGTGGCCATCACACCGGGAATGGCACAGGCGAAGCTGGACAGCAATGGAATGAACGAGCGCCCCGACAGGCCAACCGTCCCCATGACCCGGTCCAGCAGGAACGCCGCGCGCGGTAGGTAGCCTGAATCCTCCAGGGCGATGATGAAGAAGAAAAGGATCAGGATCTGGGGTAAAAACACCAGCACGCCGCCGGTGCCGGCCAGGATGCCGTCCACCAACAGACTCTGCAGAACGCCTGGCGGCAGGCCGGACCGGACCAGGTTGCCCAGCGCATCCACGCCCGCCTTGATCCACTCCATGGGCACAGTGGCCAGGCTGAACACCGCTTGGAACATCAGGAACAGCGTCAAGGCCAGCAACAGCATTCCCCACAGAGGGTGCAACACGATGCGGTCGATGGCGTCGTCGGTGTGCAGACTGTCCGCCGGCTCATTCACGGCCACCGCCAGAATGCGCCGCACCTCCTGCTGGGTCGCAATCACCTGCGCCACGTCCGACGCATGCCAGGGTGGCGACGTCGAGGCGGCGGCCAGATGGCCGGCAGTACCTGCGGGGTCGGCCAGGTCCAGAAACGCCAGCAATTCCTGCGCCCCATCGTGCCGTACGCCGACGGTCTCCAGCACAGGCATGGCCAGTTCCCGCGACAGCAGGCCCCGGTCGACCACGATGCCTTCCCGGACCGCCATGTCACTCATGTTGAGTGTCAGGACCATGGGCAGGCCCAGTGCCCGCGCCTCCAGCACCAGGCGAAGGTTAAGCTTGAGGTTGGTGGCATCGACCACGCACACGAGCAGGTCCGGCATTGGCTCATGGGCGCGCCGGCCGGTCACGACGTCACGGGTCACGGCCTCGTCTGCGCTCAGCGGATTGAGGCTGTAGGCGCCGGGCAGGTCCAGCACCAGAACGCGACGCCCGGAGGCCGTCTGCAAGTGCCCTTCCTTGCGCTCCACGGTCACCCCTGCATAGTTGGCAACCTTCTGCCGGCTGCCCGTCAGCAGGTTGAAGAGCGCGGTCTTGCCGCAATTGGGATTGCCCAGCAAGGCAACGCGCAAGGGCGCGGTGATAGCGCTGTGCGCCGCGTTCACTCGGCACCCCTTGCCAGCGTCGGTTCGGGCACCACGCGAATCAGCGCGGCCTCGTATCTTCGCAGCGCGAATGTGGTGTGGCCGATGCGAACCGCGAGCGGATCATGGGCGGGGAAGCCTTGGGCAATCACGCAAACACGCTCACCAGGAAGGAATCCGATCTCCAGCAGGCGCAGTACGAGTTCGCGCTCGTCAGCGTCGGCAGCGTCAACCAGGCGCGCGACCCTCGCCCCCACGAGACGCGGTAGTTCGTCAAGCCCCATATCGGGCCCGTGATAGTTCACGTCGGGTTTTTGAAAATCGGCAGACATACCGGGCATTAAATGATAACGATTCTCATTCTACGCCATCAGCCAATCATTGAATTTTGGTCGATGTTGGAAATAACCGACACCACGAATCCATAACGCCGCTAACTTCCAGAGCCATGAAAATGCTCTGGGACATCTCCCCACCCGTCCAGCCCGGCTCCCCGGTCTTCCCTGGCGACACGCCCTATCAGCAGCAATGGGCGGCCACGCTGGGACCAGGATGCCCGGTCAACGTCGGCACACTGACCTTGTCGCCCCATGTCGGCGCGCACGCAGACGCCCCGCTCCACTACGACCCGACGGGAGCCAGCGTCGGCGAACTGGACCTGGCACCCTACCTCGGTCCGTGCCGCGTGATTCATGCCATCGGCGTGGGGCCGCTGATCGAGTGGTCGCACCTGGCCCACGCCATCGGCCAACTGCCACCGCGTGTGCTGGTCCGGACATACGCGCGCATGCCGGTGGACCGCTGGGACCCTGATCTGGCGGCCTTTGCACCGCAGACCATCGAGCGCCTGGCTGCGCTGGGCGTGCTGCTGGTTGGCATCGACACCGCCAGCATCGACCCCGCTGGCAGCAAGACCCTCGACAGCCACCAGGTGATCCGGCGCCTGAACCTGCGCGTGCTGGAAAACCTGGTGCTCGACGACGTTCCCGAGGGCGACTACGAACTGATCGCCCTGCCACTGAAGCTGATGACCTCCGACGCCAGCCCGGTGCGCGCCGTGCTGCGCGAATTGCCCTGATTACTGCCTGACGCTCGAACTCCTGAACTACCCACCCCTGCCCCATTGCCATGACACCCAATTCCCTTGAAGACTGCCGACAGGCCGATGCGCAAGACCCGTTGCGCGAACTTCGTCATCAATTCGACCTGCCCGACGGCGTGATCTACCTCGACGGCAACTCGCTGGGCGTCCTTCCCCGCGCCACGGCCGCCCGCGTCGCCAAGGTAGTGACACAGGAATGGGGGCAGGGGCTGATCCGCAGTTGGAACACCGCGGGCTGGTTCGACTCGCCCCGGCGCGCGGGCGACAAGATCGCCCGGCTCGTTGGCGGCAACCCGAGCGAAGTGGTTGCAACGGACAGCACGTCCATCAACCTGTTCAAGGTGCTGAGCGCCGCGCTGAACATGGCCCGTGAGGATGCGCCGCAGCGCAAGACCCTCGTCAGCGAGCGCAGCAATTTCCCGACCGACCTGTACATCGCCGAGGCGCTGTGCCGGGAGCGCGGCTACACCTTGAAGCTGGTCGAGCCCGAGGCAATCGCAGCGTCGCTGACCACCGATGTCGCGGTGCTGATGTTGACCCACGTGAACTACCGCACGGGTGCAATGCATGACATGGCCGCCGTGACGGCCGCGGCCCATGCCGCCGGCATCCTCGCAGTCTGGGACCTTGCACACAGTGCCGGCGCGGTGCCGGTCGACCTGACCGGCGCACAGGCCGATTTCGCCGTGGGTTGCGGTTACAAGTACCTCAACGGCGGACCTGGGGCGCCAGCCTTTGTATGGGTGGCCCCGCGCCACGCCGAGCGTTTCTGGCAACCCCTGGCCGGCTGGTGGGGCCATGCCACCCCATTTACCTTTAACGCCGACTACCAGCCGGCCCCGGGCATCACGCGCTACCTCTGCGGCACCCAGCCCATCATCAGCATGGCGGCGCTGGAATGCGGGCTCGACACCCTGCTGGCTGTCGAGCCGCTGGGCGGCATGGCGGCCTTGCGGGCCAAGTCGCTGGCGCTGACCGACCTGTTCATCGAACTTGTGGAGACGCGCTGTGCCGGCCACGGCCTGACGCTCGCCACACCGCGCGTGCACGCGCAACGGGGTTCACAAGTCTGCCTGGCCCGTGGCGCCGGTGCCTATGCCATCGTGCAGGCGCTGATCGCCCGCAACGTCATTGGGGATTTCCGGGCCGGCGATGGTGGCCTTCATCCCGACATCCTGCGTTTTGGCTTCACACCGCTCTACATCGGCTTCGAGGATGTTTGGCAGGCCGTGGAACACCTCAGGCAGGTGCTCGACAGCGGTGAATGGCAACGGCCTGAATTCAACCAGAAACACGCGGTGACCTGATCATGTGCCCGCACAACACCACCCCATCGTCCCCGTCGCCCGAGCACATCGTCCACGACGAAAAAGCCCAGCTCGATTTCAGCCGGAGCATGAGCTACGGCGACTACCTGCAACTCGACGCCATCCTGAGTGCGCAGCACCCGCGCTCACCCGACCACAATGAGATGCTGTTCATCGTGCAGCACCAGACGAGCGAGTTGTGGATGAAGCTCATGCTGCATGAGCTGCGGGCCGCCGTGGCCCATGTGGCGGCCGATGACCTGTCCACCGCTTTCAAGATGCTGGCGCGCGTCAGCAAGATCATGGAGCAGCTGGTGCACGCCTGGGACGTGCTGGCCACCATGACGCCGCCCGAGTACAGCGCCATCCGCCCCTACCTGGCCAGCTCCAGCGGATTCCAGAGCTACCAGTACCGCTGCATCGAGTTCTCGCTGGGCAACAAGAATGCGGCCATGCTCAAACCCCATGAACACCGCCCTGACCTGCTGGAGCAGGTGCGGGCTGCCTATGAAGCCCCGTCGCTCTACGACGAAGCGCTGAAGCTGCTGGCGCGGCGTGGTCTGGACGTGCCACAAAGCCATGCGCAGCGCGACTGGACCCAGCCCTACGTCGCCAGCCCCGGCGTTGAGCAGGCCTGGCTGACCGTGTACCGCAACCCGAAGCAGCACTGGGACCTCTACCAGCTCGGCGAGGAGCTCACCGATCTCGAAGACGCCTTTCGCCTCTGGCGCTTCCGCCATGTCACCACCGTGGAGCGCGTGATCGGCTTCAAGCGCGGCACCGGCGGCACCGGCGGCGTGAGCTACCTGCGCAAGATGCTGGATGTGGTGCTTTTTCCGGAAATCTGGAGCCTGCGAACCAGTTTATAGACAAAAATCGGCACCATCCCAGCGTCGAATGGTCATATTCAGCTACAACTTTATGAGCGCCCGCTTGTTCATCGTGGGCCGGCATAGAGCCAGGGAACATCCAGCACCCGTTCACCGAACACCCTGAGCACCGCATCGCGACCCCATCGGACGATGCCCTCTGAGTGGAAGATCTCTCCGTTGCGGATCGAGCGTGCCTGCACCCTCGCACATCGCTGCCAGCGCCGATTCGCGTAGTGCTGCAAGCGCTCGCCCATCGGGAGGCGCTCCAAGACGATGGAGCGACCCAATTGTTCGGCGTCCTCGATCGCCATGCCAGCGCCTTGCGCAAGGTAAGGCCGCATCGGGTGCGCGGCGTCGCCCAGGAGCGCCACCAATCCCCGAGCCTGCTGCCAAGCTCCTTGCATGGGATGCCGATCGCACAAAGCCCAGAGCCGCCAGTCGGGCACCGCCGCGATCAGCTCCTGAAGAGGTTGGCACGTGCTACCCATGGCATGCTGGAGGTCGGCTGCATTGGCTCCATGGTCCCATCCATGGAGATCGCCGTTGAAGTCGCCGTGAACAATGGCAACCACGTTGAGCCAGTCGCCCCCGCGCACCGGGTATTGCACCACGTGCAGGCGGGGGCCCAGCCAGGCCGTCACCTGATGGCTTCGCAGGTGCTGAGGCAGACTGTGCTGTGGCAGCATCGCCCGGTAGGCCAGATGCCCGGAAACACGAGGAGCCCCGTCGTTCAGCATCAATTCGCGCACCCGGCTCCACAGGCCATCGGCGCCGATCAGCACATCGCCTTCGACTTCGAGGCCTTCGGTGGTCTCCAGGGTCACGACCCGTCCACGGTCCTCGTACGAAGCCAGCCAGTTCCCCAGCGCCAGCCGCACCGCCCCGTCTCGCTGAAGTGGGTGCAGCAGCAAGGCATGCAGATCCGCCCTGTGAATGGTGGCGTAGGGGGCCCCGTAGAGCCGGACCGCACGCTCGCCGAGCGGCAATACGCCCAGCTCTCGGCCGGATACTGCATTGCGCACCTGCAAACGATGGGGAAAAGCAGCGACCCTTGCAAGGTCCCGTTCCAGACCCATGCCATGTAGAACGCGAACAACATTGGGCCCGATCTGGATCCCCGCCCCGACTTCGCCAAATTCGGCGGCGCGCTCAAACAGGCGCACATCACAACCCGCTCTGGCGCAGGCCAGCGCGGCGGTCAGGCCGCCAATGCCGCCGCCGGCGATCAATACCCGTGTGCTCATGCCGCTGGATTTTGGGTTTTCTGGCGGACAGTTCCCTGACAGGAGCAAGCCCGCGCACACCGGCTATCGAGGCCGGAAACAGCAACGCCAGCACAAGGCTGGCGTCTGCTTAAATGGGGTGGCTGATGGGACTCGAACCCACGACGACCAGAATCACAATCTGGGACTCTACCAACTGAGCTACAGCCACCGAAAGCGTTCGATTATAGCGGGTTCTTCTCACTGAACCGAGCTGCGCGAGGCGCTGTCTGACCCGGGGAGCGGTTTCGCAGCAAGGATCTCCGCCTTGAAACGACGCTTCAATTCGTTGAAGTAAGCCAGGCTCTCTGCACCCGTCCACAACTGGTTGTACTGGTTCAGATTCTGTCGCCGCGCCGCTTCGTTCGCCGCTTCGAAGTCGATGACCTTGTTGACGCGCGCCACGGCATATCCCTGCCCACCAAGGTCGACACCGACCAACACCGGCAAGGCGGCGGAATCCGCGCGAAGCACGGCGTCAATCAGCTTGCCCGGGAACTGCTGTGACTGCTCGCGCGACACGGTCAAAGGCGCAGGAAGATCTGCCGAAGCAGGATTTGCTTGCCATGCTGCCAGTTTGGCAGCCCCCTCCTTGCGCGCCAGTTCAGCGCCGCGCTCAGCCACCAGTCGGGCGCGCACAGCATCCTTGACTTCGGCAAGCGGCTTGGTCCGTGCGGGCATGTACTGGACAATCCGCGCGGAAACCAGTTGGTTCGGCGCCGTTTCTACGGCCTCGGTGTTGCGTTTCTTTTCAACCGCGTCGGATGCAAAAATGGCATTGAGCAGCTTCGGGCTGGCCAATACACCGTTTGCGCCCGGCGCCGGTGTCCGGGTGACGTTGGCTGCGGATTGAACCTCCAGTTTTAGACGGTCCGCTACGGGTTTGAGGCTGTCGGCCTGCTCATAAACACCGTTCGTAAACGCGTCGGCCACCTCGGCGAACTTGCGTTGCGCCTGCTGCTTCTTCAGGTCGCTTTCGATCTGGGCTCTCATCTCCTCAAAAGTCCGGACCTTGGGAGCCTTGATATCGGTCAATCGAATGATGTGATAGCCAAACTCCGATTCCACGACGTCGCTGACCTCCCCCTTCTTCATGGAAAAAACGGCATCTTCGAAAGCCTTGACCATGGCACCACGGGCAAAAAAATCAAGATCGCCGCCATTTGGCGCGGAGCCGGTATCCTGCGAATTCTTCCGGGCCAGATCGGCAAAACTGTCGGGAGCCTTTCGCGCCGCGGCCAGCAATTCGTCTGCCTTCGCACGGGCCCGCTTGCGATCTTCTGCACTGGCCGTTTTCGGTGCCGATATCAGGATATGGCTGGCACGGCGTTCCTCCTGCCCGCTGAGGCGAGTTGCATTCTGTTCGTAATAGGTTTTCAGATCCGCCTCGTTGACCACAAGAGATTTCTTGACCGTCTCCAGATCCAGCACGACGTACTCGATGCTGGCCTGCTCCGGAGCCTGGAAAAGCGCTTCATTCTGTTTGTAGAAAGCCTCGATCTCAGCGTCCGTCAAGGTCACCTTGGCTGCGAAATCGGATGGCGAAAAGCGGGCAACCTGAACTTCCCGCTTCTGCAGGAAGGCATTCAATGCGACGTTCGCCTCGACCGCCGGCGTGAAGCCGCTGCCCATGACGCCCGCCAGGACCTGGCGGGATGACAGATCGGCACGCACCTGTGCTTCGAACATCTCGGGCGTCATGCCTTGGCTTGCCACCAGTTGCCGATACCGCTCCATGTCGAGTGTGCCATCTGGCTTGCGCAGACTCGCAATCGTCGCATTCTGCTGCAGATCGCGCGCCAGCTTGGCATCGCTGGTCACCAGCTTCAGTTTGGTGGCCGCTGCAGCCAGCACGCGATCTCTCACGAGCCGTTCCAGCGTTGCGTAGCGTGCCTCCGGTGAGTCCAGCAACTTGACATCCAGAGTCGGCATCGATTCCCGCACACGGTCGACTTCGTTCTTGTGCGCGAAGTCCCATTCGGCTTGGGTGATGTCGACCCCGTCGACACGGGCCACCGCAGCTCCCTTGTTCTGGGAACGGTTGTAGCCTTCAAGGCCGAACAGCACGAACGAGGGAAAGATCAGCAGAAACAGCAGAAACTGCATGATCTTGGTGTGCTTCCGGACGAAATCAAACATGCGCAGACTCTCAATATCAAAAACAGAAAAGGCGAACGATATGTTCGCCTTTACATTGGTGGTGGTGGGTGCTGACGGGTTCGAACCGCCGACCTACGCCTTGTAAGGGCGCCGCTCTACCGACTGAGCTAAGCACCCCACCCGAAACCGCAGCTCAGTTCAAGGCATCCTTCAATGCCTTGCCTGGGCGAAACTTCGGCACCTTGGCAGCCTTGATTTTAATCGCTGCGCCGGTGCGTGGATTGCGCCCACTGCGCGCCGAGCGTTTGCCAACGGCGAACGTGCCAAAACCGACCAATGAAACCGATCCGCCCTTCTTGAGGGTCGTCTTGACGGCGCCGACCATCGAGTCAAGCGCCCGGGTAGCAGCCGCCTTGGAAATATCGGCATGCTTCGCGATGTGTTCAATCAATTCTGTCTTATTCACAAGGAGCCCCTCGTTCGTCTAAATGTTTAAACCTAAGCCGGCCAACAACCATCGGATCGAGCCGAATCCATTCAATCAATGGAAACAGCCGCATCCGCCAATATCAAAAACCTTTGGCCTTCATGATTACAGCCACCGGCTCTTTCTATGTCAATATGCCCGGTCGTCTCCGACCACGCCTGGCAGCGGATTCTAGTCCTTTTCAGTCGCCAGGCTGCTTGCTCACATCTACTATTTTTCCCCGTGGCCCGCCAGTGACGATGGGTTGGCTTGAACCGCCCTCGAACCGATGCAGCGCCCTTGGGTCAAGCCCTGGCTGGGCGAATCACAAGGCTGACACCCAACGCAGTCAGCAATATGCCCATCACAGTGAAAATCGTGACCGGTTCGTCAAACAACAGCCAAGCGAGCATTGCGGTTGATGGGGGAACCAGGTACATGAGACTCGCCACTGACGCTGCAGCGCCACGCTGTATCAGGAGGTACAGCAAGGAGCTGCCACCGATCGTAAGCCCGAGCACGGACCACGCCATGGCACCATAGAGATCGGCCGTCCAACCCATAGGCTCCAACTCCATGAGAGCCAACGGCAAAGTCACGAAAAATGCGGCCATCAGCTGGACTGTATTTGCGCTCCGCACATCACAGGGTCTGACAAATTGCTTCTGGTAAAGGGTGCCGGCGGTAATGCTGACAAGGGCGCCGAGTGCATAAGCCAAATTGACGCTGTTGACCATGTCGCCCGGGGAACCTTCCCCGAACTTGCGAGAAACCACCATCGCAAGCCCGGCAAACCCCAAGGTCAACCCCGTCCACTGGCGCCGGTTCACCGGTCCGCCCACGCCAGAATTGCCGAGCATCGACAGCCAGATCGCCGTCAGGATAGGTTGGACGCCCACAATCAGGGCAGCCAGACCCGAACCCATCCCCGCCTTGACGGCGGCCCAGACCCCACCGAGATAGCCCGAATGCATGAGCAGACCGGTCACGCACAGATGCAGCCACTGCGACCCCGTCTGTGGCCACTTGACGCGGGCACCCCAGATCCACGGCAAGAAGCAAAGGATCGACAGGCCGTAGCGCACCACCAGGAACTTGAATGGAGGCGAATTGGGCATCCCATAGCGGGCAACGATGAAGCCTGTGCTCCAGATCAGTACAAAGACCGCAGGCATCAGCCGGATCAGGCCATCAGACCTGGACTGGCCTGTCACTTGACCCGCGCCCGGATTTCCGGCAATGCCTTCTGCAGGTAGTAAACCATTGACCAGACCGTCAATACTGCAGCAACCCAAATCAGCCAGACACCCCAGACATGCGTATCCAGCAAGTCAAAAAGCCTTCCGTCGTAAAGCAGAAAAGGTATGGCCACCATCTGGGCAACCGTCTTGAGCTTCCCGATCATATGGACCGCCACACTCTTCGAAGCGCCAATCTGAGCCATCCATTCGCGCAACGCGGAAATCGCGATTTCCCGCCCAATGATGATGAGACCGACAAACACGTCGGCCCGATTCAGATGAACCAGAACCAACAGTGACGCGCACACCAGAAACTTGTCGGCGACCGGATCCAGAAAAGCTCCGAAGGAAGAAGTCTGGTTGAGTTTGCGCGCCAGAAAGCCATCGAGCCAGTCCGTTGCAGCAAACAAGATGAACATCACCGTGGCAATGAGGTTCTTACTGGAAACCGAAGCAACACTCTCCGGTAAATAGAAGACACCCACAATCAAGGGAATCGCCACAATGCGCGTCCAGGTCATGATCGTTGGTATCGTCAAGAACATCTGGCAATTGTGGCATGGCGCGGCAGCACCTGGCACATGGACTACCGCAATGCCCGATAAATCGCCTCTGCCAGGTCGCGGGAGATCCCATCCACGCTCATCAGGTCTTCCACGCTGGCATCCGCCACGCCACGAACGCCTCCAAAACGCCGCAGCAAACTGGCACGCTTTTTTGGCCCGATACCCGGCACCTCTTCGATCCTGCTTCCGCCCACCCGTACTTTGGCCCGCTGCGAACGCATTCCTGTGATGGCAAAGCGATGGGCCTCGTCGCGAATCTGCGCCACCAGCATCAACGCGGCGGAATCGTGACCCAGGTGGACCTTTTCGCGTCCATCGGCAAAGACCAGTTCCTCCAGGCCGACCTTGCGCCCTTCGCCCTTCTCGACACCGACCAGCAGCGACAAACTGATGCCAAGTGTGCCGAAGACCTCGCGCGCTACCGCGACCTGCCCCTTCCCTCCGTCCACGAGTACCAGATCCGGCATGGGTCCATGCTCTTGTGCGCCAGCTACGGGATCGCCTGTCATTGAAACCGACGTCAACTTCGCGTAGCGACGCATGAGCACCTGCCGCATGGCGGCGTAGTCATCTCCGCCGGTGACGCCCTCAATCCTGTAACGCCGGTATTCGCTGCTCTGCATCTTGTGGTGATGAAAGACCACGCATGAGGCCTGGGTCGCTTCTCCCGCGGTATGGGAGACGTCAAAACATTCGATCCGAAATGCAGCAAGGTCATCGGGCGCCAGATCCAGTGCGTCAATCAGTGCCCGGGTTCGAGCCTGCTGAGAACCTTCCTCGGCCAGAAGACGCGTCAGCTGCAGGTCGGCGTTCTGCTGCGCCATGTCGAGCCACACCCGGCGCTGCTCCCGAGGCTGATGAGTGGCGTTTACCTTGACCCCTTTGGTTTCCGACAGGAGATCGAGGACGGTCTGACTGACCGGGTGACTCGTAATAAGGGACGGAGGAACCGATATGCCGTCGTAATGCTGCGCAATGAAGGATTCCAAGATCTGAGCCTCCATCACGCCTGCCCCCCGCAGGGCGTGGCCCGAATTCGCGGGTCCATCGGCGACCTGGTCGATTGCGCGCATGACCATGGCGTCTTCGACATGCGAGGGAAAATAAGGTCGATCTCCAAGATGACGACCACCGCGAACCATCGCCAGATTGACGCAAGCCCGACCACCTTGCACTTTGGCCACCAGGATATCGACATCTCGATCTGTTGTTGTATCAACAGCCTGTTGGTGCAGAACACGGGACAGCGCACTTATCTGATTTCGAATTTCCGCTGCTTCCTCGAACTCAAGTCGCTCGGCACACGCCAGCATCCGGCCTTCAAGTTCCCGCAACACCTCGCGGGCCTCGCCTTTTAGAAAGGCCTCTGCGCTAGCGACGTCCCTTCGGTAAGCCTCCACGCTGATCTGGTTCACGCAGGGCGCCGAACAGCGTTTGATCTGATACAGCAAACAAGGCCGGGTTCGATTGGAAAACACCGTGTCTTCGCACGTTCGCAGACGGAACACCTTTTGCAACAGCAGTATCGTTTCCTTGACGGCCCAAGCGCTGGGATACGGACCAAAGTAGTGATTGCGCCGATCGACCGCGCCCCGGTAATACGCAACGCGCGGAACAGCAGTTGCGCTGGGCGTCCCGCGCACTGCCCCAGGCGTGTCACGTGCAATGGATAGCTTCAGATAGGGGTAACTCTTGTCGTCCCTGAAGAGGATGTTGAACTTCGGGTTTTGTGTCTTGATCAGGTTGTTTTCAAGAAGCAGCGCCTCTGCTTCCGAACGGACCACCGTCGTCTCCATTCGGACGATCCGGCCGATCATGTGCCCGACCCGGGTTCCGTCGTGCTGGCGCCCAAAATAGCTTGACACCCGCTTTTTCAGGTTGCCGGCCTTGCCAACATAGAGCAGTTGCTCATCGGCATCGTAGTAGCGGTAAACGCCTGGCAACGGGGGAAGCGCGGCAACGTCCTTCAGCAACTGCTCAGGATGCTGAGTCGATGGCACTTCACCCTGTTCCGGGTGGAGCCTAGGTGAGTCCTGCGGGGCGTCGGGCATCTCAAAAAAAACGGGCTACAGCACCAATGGCCATAACCCGTTCAATGAAAAAATGGTCGGCGTGGCGGGATTCGAACTCGCGACCCCTTGCACCCCATGCAAGTGCGCTACCAGGCTGCGCTACACGCCGACAAGCTTGCAATTATAGCGCGTTCAGATGGAGCTCAATGACAGCAGGTTGCGTATTTCAAATAGCTCCCGACGAATCAAGTGGAGGCTATTGGCCGTCTGCTCATCGTTCTCTGGTACCGAATCTGCAAGATCAATGAATACCGGGAACTCACCATCCTGGCCCGCGCCGTCACCTGAGAAATCGTCCCCTTCGCGCCGTCGATCCCGCTCGATCTGGCTCAACTCCTGAAGCCGGTTCCTCGCACCACTGATCGTGAAACCCTGCTCATAGAGCAAGTCCCTGATCCGCCGAATCATCAGGACTTCATGATGCTGATAGTAGCGCCTGTTGCCCCTTCGCTTCATGGGGCGCAACTGAGTGAACTCCTGCTCCCAATAACGAAGCACATGCGGCTTGACGCCGCAAAGATCCCCCACCTCGCCGATGGTGAAGTATCGCTTGGCGGGTATGGGCGGGAGCATTTTCTCCATGTAAATCAATGCACTTCAAAGGAAATGTATGAGATTACTCCAACAATCATCAAGATGCCATCTATTCACCGATGCGAAGCAAAAAAAAGAGCCAACCTCGGAATTAGTTGGTATCGCCCTGGATCTGGTCTTTCAGTTTGTGGCTGGCATGAAAGGTCGCAACCCTTCGCGCCTCAATGGGAATGGCCTCGCCGGTACGGGGGTTTCGACCGGGTCGGGGGGCCTTCGTCCGTATCTGAAAGTTGCCGAAGCCAGAAATTCGCACGTCCTCGCCTTCAACCAGGCTGTCGGCAATCAAGTCAAAGAACGCGTCGATCATGTCCTTGGATTCCCGCTTGTTCAGACCAATCTGCTCAAACAGCAGTTCAGCGAGTTGGGCTTTGGTCAGCGCGGGTGTTTCCATGCTTTCAAACGACAATTCCATGACATCCTCGCGAAAATCTCGAACTCTGGTTGGCGACGAACGTATAGCCGTCAAGTGCGCAAACGAGCCCCTAATCGGCTCGCCAGTACATCCATGACGTTCTTCATGGCATTGTCGATCTGGGACTCGGTCAAGGTGGCTTCATCGCTAATGAACCTGAAGCGAATCGTCAAGCTTTTTTCATTGGCCGACAATCCTGCGGTGGATCCGGTCGTCGCATCAACTGCCACGCCGGATTTGCCGCGGTAGATGTCGAAAAGCACGGCATCACGAAGCAGTCCTCCGGTGTTGGCTGCCCAGACAGCCGCCATCGTTTCCGCATGGCTGACGATCTCCGGAACGACAACAGCCAGATCGCGCTCGACGGCCTGATAACGGGTTACTGACGCAAACGCCGGAACCTCGCGTTTCAAGACGCAGTCGAGCTCCAACTCAAACATCAGTGGCGCCGCGGGGAATTCCCAGATCTGTCGCCAACGTGGATGAAGTTCGCCCACATGACCAACCGGCGAACCGTCGATCAAGACACATGCGCAGCGGCCAGGATGCATGGCAGGATGTTCGGCCGGCTCAAAGCGCGCCCGCCGGGGCGCAATGAGCGCCTCGATATCACCCTTGACATCAAAGAAGTCGGCGATTCTCGATCGCTGTCCCCACTGAACCCGATCCACCGCGCCATAGGCAACTCCGGCAACCCGCATGGGCTGGCGATAGCCTTCAACCGTCGAATCAGTGCTTTCGACCGTGGCGTCGCGGAGAAAGACGCTTCCGACTTCAAAAACCCGCACACGATCCGCACGACGGTCGATGTTGAATTTGATCACCTGGAGCAATGAGCCCAGCAATGATGAACGCATCACGTTCATCTGACTCGCAATCGGATTCATCAAGCGGATCGGCGTCGCGTTTCCAGCCAATTCACGCTCCCAACGCTCGTCCACAAAACTGAAATTGATCGTTTCCTGATAGCCGAGCGCCGCAAGCAAGCGTCGCACGGCAAACGGCCCGCGCCGCGACTCCGAAAGCAGTTTGGGGACAATCGGCCCGGTCGGTGGTGTGGTCGGGAGCTTGTCATAGCCGACCATGCGCACGACTTCTTCAATCAAGTCCTCTTCGATCTGAAGGTCAAAGCGGTACGAAGGAGGCACCACGGTAACGGTTCCATCGCCTTCGCTCACCTCCAGGCCCAAACCCCTTAAAGCGGAGGCACATTGACGCTGAGTCAGCGGCATACCGATGACCTTGCTCGCTCGGGCCACGCGTAGCGTCACCGGCTGACGCTGCGGCACATTCGGCGCCTGGTCGTCCATCGGCCCGGGCTCACCGCCACAGATGGCCACAACCAACTCCGTAATTCGTTCAACATGTTCCACCGTCAGCCCCGGATCGACACCTCGTTCGAATCGATGGCCAGCGTCCGTCGAAAAGTTGAAACGACGGGAGCGGCCGGCGATGGCCTGCGGCCACCAGAAGGCCGCTTCGACATAAATGTGGCGTGTCTCGTCCGAAACGGCCGTGGAATCACCACCCATGATCCCAGCCAGCGACTCAACTTGCGCATCATCCGCGATCACCCCCACCGCCCTATCCACGGTCACCGTGGTTCCATTGAGCAGCTTCAGTTGCTCGCCCGTGCTCCCCCATCGAACGGTCAGGCCACCATGAAGCTTCTCAAGATCGAATATGTGCGATGGTCGGCCCAGTTCGAACATCACATAATTGGAAATATCCACAAGCGGTGCCACGCTACGTTGCCCGCATCGGGCGAGGCGTTCGACCATCCAGGGCGGCGTGACCGCCTTTGGGTTCACATTACGAATAATCCGGCCAGTGAACCGTCCGCAGAGGTCGGAAGCGACGATCCTCACGGGCAGTTTCTCGTCGTGGGATACGGTAGCAGAGACGAATGCCGGCGTGATCAATGGCGCTCCCGTCAGTGCGGAGAGCTCGCGCGCGACGCCAAAGACGCTCAGGCAATGCGCCAGATTCGGGGTGAGCTTCAACGTGAAAAGTGTGTCATCCAGGTTTAGAAACCGACGAATGTCCTGTCCAAGCGGCGCGTCACCGGGAAGTTCAAGCAGTCCGCCATGATCATCGGAGAGGTGAAGTTCCCGCGACGAGCACAGCATCCCCTGACTCTCGACGCCGCGCAGCTTCCCGGTCTTTATCAAGAATGGCTTTCCATCCACTCCCGGTGGAAGGCTTGCGCCGACCAAGGCGCACGGAACCCTGATGCCCGCGCGCGCGTTTGGAGCACCGCAAACGATGTTCAACAACCGCTTATGACCGACATCAACCTGGCAGACACGCAAACGGTCGGCATTGGGGTGCTGCTCAAGAGACTTGATCTCCCCCACAACAACGCCGCTGAACGGAGGTGCCACCGGATCGAGCGCCTCAACTTCCAGTCCGGCCATGGTCAGTGTTTCGGCCAACTGTTGTGTGGAGAGCGTGGGATTGCAAAATTCGCGCAGCCAGGACTCAGGGAATTGCATGGTCTAACCTAGATTGGCAAAGAACAGCTCTCAGTACGCTAGGGCCCGGCCGCTGGCGTACTCAGAGGAACTTATTGAAATTGACTGAGGAATCGGATGTCGCCATCAAAGAACAGGCGCAGATCGTTCACACCATAGCGCAGCATAGTGAAACGATCCAGCCCCATTCCAAATGCGAAGCCAATGAAACGTTCAGGGTCCAGCCCCATGGCCCTCACGACGTTCGGATGCACCTGCCCGGAGCCAGCCACTTCAAGCCAGCGTCCGGCGAGCGGGCCAGAAGGAAACTGAATATCGATCTCGGCGCTCGGCTCTGTGAACGGAAAGAAACTCGGTCGAAAACGCAAGACCAAGTCCTCGGATTCGAAGAAGGTTCGACAGAAATCAGTAAAAACGACCTTGAGGTCCTTGAAACTTACCTGCTCCCCAATCCATAAACCTTCGCACTGATGAAACATGGGAGAGTGCGTGGCGTCACTGTCCACACGATAGGTGCGACCAGGCGCAATGACCCGAATCTCCGGCATCGACTGGCCGGCATCCGTCTTTGCCTTGTGCCGTTTGACGTGCTGGAGCGCATGGCGAATTTGCACCGGACTGGTATGTGTGCGCAGCAGATTCGGGGCACCGGGTGTTCCGCCCTCAACGTAGAACGTATCGTGCATGGATCGCGCCGGATGATCCTCTGGCGTATTCAGCGCGGTGAAATTGAACCAGTCAGCCTCGATTTCTGGCCCCTGGGCCACTTCGAATCCCATCGATCCAAAGATCAGTTCGATACGCTCCATGGTCAGCGACACGGGGTGCAAACCGCCTTGTCCTCGGCGGCGCCCAGGCAGCGTGACATCCAGAGCCTCGGCCTTCAACTGCGACTGAAGCTCAAGGTCCGCAAGGGCCATGCGGCGCGCCCCGAGCGCCCCCTCAATGGCTTGCTTGGCTTGGTTGATCGCAGCACCCCGGATCTTCTTATCTTCGACACCCAACGCCGACAGTCCCTTCATCATTTCGGTCAGGCGTCCGGACTTGCCCAGAAACCTGGCCTTCGCATTTTCCAGTTCTGAAGGTGTCGTAGCCGCCTCAAAGCTTGAGCGGGCACTGTCAACCAGGGCGTCCAGATCGTTCATAGTTTCTTATGACTTGAAGCGGGCCGGGACCAGCAGATGGCCCAACCCATGAAATTGGGGCCAGCCCCCTAGTCCAAAGCTGATGCACTCCATGCATCAGACCGAACTCAGGATCTGACCCCGTTCTTTGGGCGGCTGTATCAAGCAGCCAGTTTGGCTTTGACCTGCTCGACAATTCCTGCAAACGCTGCCATGTCGTGAATGGCGATGTCACTCAGAACTTTGCGATCGATTTCAATGTTGGCCTTCTTCAACCCGTTGGCGAACTGGCTGTAGGTCATGCCACACTGACGTGCAGCTGCATTGATACGGGCGATCCACAACTGGCGGAAGACACGTTTCTTGGTACGGCGGTCACGGTAGGCATATTGCCCTGCCTTCATCACCGCCTCTTTGGCGATACGGAAGACGTTACCACGGCGGCCGCGGAATCCTTTGGCGAGGGCGAGAACTTTCTTGTGGCGGGCGCGAGCCGTTACACCACGTTTGACGCGAGGCATGTGATTACTCCTTGTTCGTCGTTAATTAAATGCCGCGGCCGGGTAACATCTGGG
>Ga0208938_1001023_pt1 | contig 17294 bp, 17 predicted proteins | sample AD_UKC125_MetaG_FD_184434 | JGI IMG/M metagenome (GOLD analysis project Ga0208938, IMG submission 184434) | Active sludge microbial communities of municipal wastewater-treating anaerobic digesters from USA - AD_UKC125_MetaG (SPAdes) (version 2) | ecosystem: Engineered > Bioreactor > Anaerobic >...
GAAATTTATCTAGCTCAAAGGATTGCAGCCTGACCAAAGAAAAAGAAGGTTCAAATGGAATTATCTGGTTCACTAAGAAAAGAAAAATATTTGTCTTGACAAGGGGTACATCTTATTATTAATAAAAAAAGAAGAAAGGGTGATCGACAAAGGGAAAAAATTTAAAGTCTATTTTCTTGGGTTGGTTCATATGTTCTACTATACCTTCAGGCATTATCGTTTTCCCGGAAAACCGCCACGGTTTACACGGCATAACTGATAAACCTTCCTGTGAAGAACTTTCAAGGGGGGTGCCTGTTATGGTAGATCTTTTAATATTAGAAATTCAGATCGGGGAATTACGCTCACGTATTAAAAAACTGGCTGAGGAAAAGGAATTTACCAATCCGGAAATGGTTCATACCAGTCAAATGTTGGACAATGCATTATTAGAGTATGAAAAAATGATCCGAAAACTAAAATAGCGCGGCGATTGCCGCGCTATTTTATACTTCATTTGGCTAATCAGAATTTGGCCTCCTGACCTGACCCCAATTTATGTACCATCAGCAATGTTAGTCCAGTAACTCTTAAACAACAATTATGAGATCGTGACTAAGGTCGATGCGTACTCAACCGGTGTTAAGTTACCAAGAGAACTATGGGGACGAAATTGATTGTAGTCATGTCGCCAGTCCTCCAGGATTGCTCTAGCCTCGGTTAGATGCTTAAACCAGTGTTCGTTAAGGCATTCGTCCCGAAGTTTACCGTTAAAACTTTCGATATAGGCATTTTGAACAGGCTTGCCAGGGTTAATGAAGAGTTGCTGAACTCCTTTGGTATAAGCCCAATCCGTCAAAGCCACGCTCGTAAATTCAGACCCGTTATCCGTTAGTATTTCTTTAGGCAACCCCCGGAAGAAGGCGATTCGGTTTAGAACCGATACAACTCGCTTCCCAGTTAGTGAAGTATCGGCTTCAAGGGCTAAACATTCCCGGGTGGTCTCATCGATCACGGTCAAAACTCGGAAGCGTTGACCATGAGCGGTGACATCGGATACGAAGTCCAATGACCATCTTGTGTTTGGAGCCAAAGCGGCCGTTTGAGGCCGGCCCCGTTTCTCGCTAGGGCACTTTTTCTTACGCCGACGAAGAGATAACCCAGCTTCTTTATACAGTCTGTACACCCGTTTGTGATTAATAACTCTGCCCTCGCGTTCAAGCAAAATATGTAACCGTCGATAGCCAAATCGTTTCCAACGAGCGGCAAGTTCCGCCAGATGTTCTTTTATCGCTTCGTTTTCGACCTTCTGGACAGGTCGGTACCGTTTGGTCGTTCGGTTTAATTCGAGCAGCCTGCACACACGCCTTTCACTTAAACGAATTTGAAGCTGAATCTTGTTGGCCAATTCTCGCTTGTGAGCAGGCTCTAGAAGTTTTTTTCAATAATCCATTGAAGGGCTTGCTTGTCCAAAGTTAGCTCGCCAACTAGCTGCTTTAAACGTCTATTTTCTTCTTCGAGTTGTTTAAGCCTTTTGGCATCGCTAACCTCCATACCGCCATATTTGGACTTCCAACGGTAGAAGGTTTGCTCACTGATATTGTGTTGCCTTATGATGTCTGTAACTTTGACTCCTTTTTCATGTTGCTTGAGAATACTAATAATCTGCTCTTCCGTAAAACGTTTTTTCATCATTATCCCCTCCGGATGTTTTAAATTATATCATCCGGACTAACATTTTGAATGGCTTAGTTTTTAGGGAGCAGGTCAGATATACTAATTGAAGTTCAAAAAGAAACAGGGAAAAGTATCGATGAAATATCCCGAGTATGTGAAGGATGTCCTAATCAACCTTTAGACAAAGAAATGAATTGGACTTAAAATTTCAATTCTGATTCTTTGGGGTACAAAATATGATTGTAGGTACTTAAACAGGGAACGGCCTGATTTTTTCGGGCCGTTCCCCATTTCTTAACTTGGCATGGGGAAAAATATACGCTATAATTAGTACTAGATACTAATAACAGTTACTAACAACAGCTATTAATGAAGTAAGGCCTGATAGGGGGGATAACATGGCCGAGCGGAGGTTAGCCAAGGGCGTCCGGCAGGAAAGGCTCCGGGCGGAGCTCAAACGGGATCCCTTTATCACCGATGAAGAATTGGCCCAAAAGCTCGCAGTGAGTATCCAGACCATTCGCCTTGACCGTCTGGAACTGGGCATTCCCGAAGTGCGCAAGCGCACCAGGCTGCTGGCGACGGAGGCCTTTGAGCGGGTTACCAGCCTCAACCGGAATGAGTTGTTCGGTGAACTGCTGGCCCTGGAGCCGGGTAAAAGCGGTATTTCCATGATGCTTACCACCGAAGAGATGGTCCTTTCCCGCCGGTCCGTGGTCCGCGGCCATTACCTGTTCTTTCAGGCCAACTCCTTGGCGGTGGCTGTTATCCCTGCTACTGCTGTCCTGACCCGCGACGCGGAAGTTCACTATTTAGCCCCGGTAGGAGTGGGCGAAAAGTTAATCGCCCATGCCACTGTGGTGCAGGTGGAAGGTAGGCACTACCGGGTGGAGGTGAAGATCCGCCGGGGAACGGAGGAAGTCTTCCGGGGGGTATTCGTTGTGGTCGCCCTGGAGGAACAATAGAATGCCCAGGGGTGGGCATGATACTTTTTAAGGAAGGTGCAATCATGCTGAGAACGGAAATTTGTGATCTGCTGGGAATTGAACTACCAATCATCCAAGGCGGGATGGCCTGGATCGCCACGGCGGAACTTGCCGCCGCTGTCTCCGAAGCCGGCGGCCTTGGCATGATCGCGGCTGGTAATGCCCCGGCGGAGGTGGTCCGGGAAGAGATTTTAAAAGCCAGGCAATTAACAAATAAACCCTTTGGGGTAAATGTCATGCTCATGTCAGAGCATGTGGATGCGGTGATGAAAGAGATCTTAGAACTGAGGGTTTCGGTAATCACCACCGGCGCGGGCAACCCGGGGAAATACTTACCGGACCTGAAGGCCGCTGGAATAAAGGTGATTCCCGTGGTTAACTCGGCCTCCCTGGCCAAACGGTTGGAGCGGGCCGGGGTGGATGCCATCATCGCCGAAGGGATGGAGGCGGGTGGTCATGTGGGTACCGAGACTACCATGGTTTTAGTGCCGTACTTGGTGGATACGGTGAATATTCCGGTGATTGCCGCCGGCGGGATCGTCGACGGCCGGGGGATGGCTGCCGCCTTTATGTTGGGGGCCAAAGGCGTTCAAATGGGTACCAGATTCCTCTGCGCCGAGGAGTGCATTGTCCATCCAAAATATAAAGAAGCGGTCATCAATGCGGCGGACCGGGATACTTGTGTTACGGGGGCGCGGACCGGCCATCCCGTCCGTACGCTGAAGAACAAATTGGCAAGAAGGTTCCGGCAACTGGAGGAGAGCGGGGCCAGTGTTGAGGAACTGGAGAACTTGGGCCGTGGTAAGCTCTATGCCGCCGCCCGCCTTGGTGATGTGGAAGAAGGATCGGTGATGGCTGGGCAAGGGGCGGCTCTTGTCAAGAAGATCCAGCCAGCCCGGGAGATTCTCAGGGAAGTGGCGGAAGAAGCGGAGAAGCTATTGGCGGGTTGTTCGGTCCCGGTTGTCGGTTAAGGATAGCATCGGGGTTATTCGGGCAGATTCGGTTAATATAATTTACAACGGAATTACAACAAAACGAGGGAAGTTATATTCGTTAACTTCCCTCGTTTGCCTTCATATTAAGTTGTCAAACTTATAGATCAGCCCACTTGGCAATGGTGGCAGTAACTGTGGCATCACCGGTCACATTAAGCGTTCTGTTTGAAAGCTCCTGACCGTTCTCATCTTTTTCGACGGTATCCCAAGACCCGCCACGGGTGAATTTGTACTCATAAGTGCCCATCGCGATAGTGAAGGTTCCGGAATAGGTACCGTCTGTATTTTTTGTTAAAGCATATCCAGTGTAAGTAGGATCCCAGCTGCAACCAGGAAGTGAACCAATAGCGTAAATCGTGGCATCATCCGGGGTATTATCGGGAACAGTGACTATAAAGGTAATTTCTGCTGTTGTGTCCGTATCAGAGCCGGAGCCGGAAGATGAATTAGAACTACCGCCGCAGCCGACAACCATCAGGACCATTAAGGCTGCGAGGAAAAGAAGTAAAAGTTTTTTCACACCAACTACCTCCTCGATTTACCGTAATTTAACTATATTATAACTAATCTTTTACAATATATCAAGCTATTTAGGCATATAATTCCAACTTTTAAGGAGGGGGAGTGTGAAGGTTTTGTTCTATACGGGAATTTAGTGAAATGTTATTATTTTAATTCTCCTGACGGTTGACCGGAGTTTTTTGATTCAACCGGAGCGAGAGGGTCATTAGACTGTTCACCAAATGGAGATGTTCCACACAAACACCGGGGGGTGCAGTGATCCGAACGGGGGCAAAATTCCAAATGCCTTCAACACCGTGGGCTACCAGGAGGTCCACCATTTTTTGGGCAGTTTCTGCCGGTGTTGTAATGATGCCGATCTTGACCGGGTTGTTGTCCAGAAATTGCGGGATTTCATTAGTATCATAGACATTGAATCCATATTCACTGGGGCCGTGCACGGCAGGATTGGTGTCAAAAGCAGCTAATAGCTGGAAGTTACGCCGGCGGAACCCTTCATAGCCGGCGATGGCGCGGCCCAGATTACCATAGCCCAACAGGATCATGGGATTTTCCTTATCCAATCCGATTATGGAGTTGATTGCTTTGAGTAATTCCCGTACGTTGTAGCCATAACCTTGCAGTCCGAAGCTGCCAAACCAGCTCAAATCCTGTCTAAGCTGGGAGGCGGTTATTCCAATGCGTTTGGCAAGTTCCGGCGAGGAGATCCGGTCGATATCCAGCCGGGCCAATTCATCCAAGTACCGTTGGTAGACGGGAAGACGCCTCATAACCACCAGAGGAATGCCCTTGCCCCCATTATGTCCCATGTTCCACCCTCCTGTCTCCAGTTGAGAAGTAATTCTGTGTGGTTTAAATCCAAACAATGCAAATAATTGCCGGAAACCGGTAATTATGCCCGTGGTTTACGTCTTTGGCGTGATGATGTCCTGTCCGAAGCCAAATAGTCATATTCCGCAATTTGCTGAAAAAAAGGCGCATAATACGGGTAGTTAAAAAATTAACCAACTGATAAAATTATCATATCAAAAGCAGCAAGGTCTGTCCAGATTCTGGGGGACAATTCTTTGCAAGCGGCGGTCGATCCTTGCTGGTTTTCCTGTTTTGCCTGTTTTAAATTTGATGAAGGAAACGGTTCGGCCGGCAATTGCCCGGCGGCTGCGGGCAGGATCCGGTAGCAGGCAGCTTTATTATGCCTTGGGCGGGATCGTAGGCCGTATTTTTGTCTCCGCCTATGAGCGGGGAGAACGGGTTTACCAGGCGATGCTGTGCCGGGGTTGGCCAAGGCGTGACTCTTTTGAAAACGACCCCTTGGCAAAGGGGAGAGATTGTCCTGACCATTACCTTATTTTTTGTTATTGCATTACCCATATTTGCTGATTTGCTATTGTGAAGAAAAAGTGAGGCTTCTTGGTTAGATCCTTTTTGCCACAGGGTCATGGTCTTGCATAACGGGTAGTCGGTGATTGCGGTAAAACGGAAGAAGTTTTGGCAAGTCACGTAATCCGGGAGCTTTTGGGGCTAGACGGCGAGGATGAATGACATTTTAATTATGTTTTTTTGGGGGTTTTGCATTAATCCATATAAAGTTCGGTGTTAAAGTACCGATAATGTCAAAAGAAGCAGGGTGTTGTGCACCGAATTGCATATGAAATGCATTGCGTGGCAGAAGAAAGGTAATGTTGCCCGGAACAAAGTTATTTATTGTAAAGACAATGTATGGTTCCACAGAATAATATTAGTTCGGTTAACTTTTTTTAAAAAAAAAAGAGGAATTACGCCATCAATGGCAAATAATTAATATTCGGATAGGCTTAATTCGCATGTATCCAGCTATTAAGCCTAAATTGCTTTGCTGTAACTTAGGTGTCAAGCGGCGATCTTAAAGAAGAGCCGATTGATAACCCAGAGAAAAGGAGGCGAAAGACAACAAAATAACCTTTTCCATTTCCATCTTAAAGCTTGAAATCAATTACTTAAAAAGTATTAGGAGGATGGTTGATGAAAAAGTTAGCATTAGTGCTAGCAGCAGTGATGGTTTTTGCTCTTGCCATTCCTGTAATGGCTAAAACCACTCAAGACGGCTATAACGTGACATTCTCTTATTATGCTCCGAATGCAAATGCTGTTTATCTGGCTGGTTCCTTCAACGCTTGGAACCCCTCTCTTGACCTGATGGAGAAAGGCGCCGACGGCACCTGGACCTTCACTCTCGAACTGGATCCCGGTACATACCAATACAAGTTCGTCATTGACGGCGTTTGGACCACCGATATGGACGCCGCTGCGTTTGCCGATGACGGTTTTGGTGGTCAAAACTCCGTACTCGTCGTGAGGAAACCCGGCGAGGGTGGCGGAGCTGACAGTGCCCGTTTGGATGCTCTTGAAGCCAAAATTGCTTCCATCGACACCAGTTTCCAATACCATGGTTATGCCCGCGGCGGTGTGACCCTCGGTTCTCAATGGCAAGATAAACCCAATGGCGTTGGTTTCTTGCGTTTAGGGCATGAGAAAGACCTGTTCGTGGAGCAAACCTTTGAGAAGATCATGAAGGCTGGCAATGCCACCATGCGCCTCCACTTCTTGATGTGCCATCAAGATAACTACCCCAATGGAGCAGACTGGATTGCTGGTGAAAACGTCTTCCGTGAAGGTTATGTTGAAGCCAAAGGTTTGGATTTTGCTCCAGACGTAGCTTTCTGGGTAGGTCGTCGGTACCTCTGGCGGGAAGACGTCCATATTATGGACTGGTACTGGCGTAACCTCACCGGCTCCATGGGCGGTGGCGTTGAAGGTATCAAAATTGGTGATTTCGCAAAATACAGTTTTGCTTATACCCAACAACAAGAAGACGGCGGTGGTGCAGCCGGACAACGTGTTAACCGGTTCCACAACAAGTTCACCGACATCGCTCTTGGCAGTGGTACTCTCGAAGTTGAGCTGTCCTATGGTTGGGATACTATTGCATCAACCGCCGGCGCCAGCACTGAAGACGGCTTTGCCGCTACCCTCATCTACCGTTTAGGCAACTACTTCTGGTTGGCTGATGGTACTTCCAAGATTGCCGTTCACTACGGTGAGGATGTCCTCGGTTCCTACCGGTGGTATGGTCCGAAAACCGTTTCTGAATACAATGATCCTGAAAACGATTCTTTCATCTTCCTCTTAGACGGTATCTACCAAGTCAACGAGAACTTCGAAGTCAACACCGTTGCTTTCTATGAAAAATGCTTCACCTGGTCCCATAGCTGGGGTATTGCCGCCCGCCCGGTTTACCACTTCTCCAAGAACTTCGCCCTCCAAGGCGACCTTGGTTACCGGATTGAACCGGGTGACGACAACAACGTGTTACAAGTTGCAATTGCCCCGACCATCACCTTGGATCTCGGCTTCTGGACCCGTCCGCAGCTGCGCGCGTTCGTCAGCTACGTGGATCCCGAAGCTGGCGATAGTGAAGTAAACGCTGGTATCCAATTCGAGGCTTGGTGGTAAGCAGACAAGGCTGAACAAAAAAACAGGGGAGAAATCTCCCCTGTTTTTTTTTGATGAAAGAGAAGTCTCGGTGGAGTGTTTATGTTTTTATTTAAGATTGAGCAAACTTAGGCAGAAGGAAGAACAGATTAAATATTTATTATCCCTTGATGCACTTACGTGGGATATGGTATAATATCATCTGCTGATGATTGTGCTGGCGTAGCTCAACGGTAGAGCAGCGGTATCGTAAACCGCAGGTTGCGGGTTCGAATCCCATCGCCAGCTCCATTTGTTTATGGGACTCCCTGATGCGGGGAGTCTTTTTTGTTTCGGTGCAAAAATGAGTAAGCCTGGAGGGAAAAGGTAACTTTTGCCGAAACCAGTATATGGCAGGAAATAACGGTAACAGAACTGCAACTGTTTTGCGCTTTAAACTGTCTAACCGGTATCGTTGACTGGAGAAGAGAGTTTCCGGTTCCCCGGCCAAAGAAACGATACTTCTTGCCTAATTATTAAAGAGAAAATGCAACGGTTTCCCGTTTACCGCGAAAATATGCTTAATTCCGGGGGAAATAATGAAAGAAGAAGATTTGGATTTGGTTCTCCGGGCGCAAGCCGGAGATGAGAGGGCATTTGAGACTTTAGTTGAGCACTATCACATTAAAGTCTTCCATCTATTGTTGGGCTTGGTGCGTGACCATGGTGTGGCCGAGGAATTGACCCAGGAAGCGTTGGTACGGGCTTGGCGTTATTTAAAAGGATTCAAATTCCGTTCCGGTTTTTGGACTTGGCTATACCGGATTGCCTACCGGATTGCCTTGGACTACATGCGGTTAAAGTCTTTACGACCGTACTTTTTTGATGAATGGGAGCCACCGGCTGACGTTACAGCTGAACCTGTGGAATATGTACTGCAAAAGGAACGGGAGAAGAAGCTCCTCGCCGCTTTGCAGGAACTGCCCTTACCACAGCGGGCAGCCTTGATCTTGTATTTTTTTGAAGGTCTTTCTTATCAGGAGATTGCCTGGATAACCCGGCGCCGGATCGGCACTGTCCGTACCGATTTGCACCGGGGGAAGAAGCGGTTGCGCCAACTCCTTGTAGAGAAATGGGGGTTTAACAATGAAGGAGAACAGGAATGAACGGGAGCTGAGATGGGTACTTTCATCCGATGAAAGCTTTGCTCTGTTCCTGGAGGAGGTTCGTAGTTCCAGCCGGGAGGATAGGGTCAAGGAGTTGGGTTGGCAGACTCCAGAGCCAAACCCCGCTTTGGTCCGTCAGGCCATGCGCCGGATCCGGACTGAAAATGAATTAATGGCTAATCCACGGATCTTGGGGGCAGCCGCCGGGCTAGCCGTTTTACTCTTGGCCGGATTGATGGTTTCCATTACGCACCTGTTTCCCACAGCGGACGGCTCATCCGTCGGTCTCTTCTGGTTGGTGGTCAGTCTTAGTTTATGCGGTATAGTGCCAAACCTGGTTTTAAACGTTGTCCGGGAGGATCATACCGGTACTGCTTGGGGCCTATTTAGGAGGGAGCTAAAATGAACTGGTTGTTTTTAATGACCGTAATTCTCGTCTTGACCATGATGACTTTTGCCTTTGTCATCAGGTATTTTGTTCATTTAGAACGAATGGCCCTGATCCGGCAGGGAATTATTCCACCGGCCATGGCCACGCCCATTTTCCGCCGGGGGTCCTTTGGGCTCTTGATTGCCGGTTTGGTTACCTTGTTTAGCGGCTGTGGCTTGTTGCTCGGCTTATATCTGGGTTTAGGTATAAGCTTTTGGCTGGTAGGCGGTTTTTTACCCATTGGAGTCGGCCTTGCACTCATTGTGGCCTATATGTTTGGGGGACACCAGGCCGATGATAAAGGGGTTCCGCCAGAGACAAGCGATGATGGCGGGACGGCAGATGGCCAATGAATTGATATTAACCTGATGAATAACAAAAAAAACAGGCGTTAATGCCTGTTTGGTTGTACAACAGATAATAAATGGAGCGGGCGACGGGATTCGAACCCGCGATCCTCGGCTTGGGAAGCCGATGCTCTACCACTGAGCCACGCCCGCTTGACACATTATATTATAACCAAATTTGCAGCAGAAAGTCAATCGATAACTTATACCATTTAGACGAAGTAACTTTGTCATGGTGAACGGTTTGTAACGGAAAAGATATGTACTTTTTTTTCCTTGACTGTTATAATAATCTTGTAATTAAGGAGGTGTAATGATGGCTTATAAAATCAATGATGAATGCATTAGCTGTGGTGCTTGCCAAGCCGAATGCCCGGTGGAAGCAATTAGTGAGGGTTCCAACAAGTACGTGATCGATCCAGGGAAATGCATTGATTGCGGTTCTTGCGCTGATGTCTGCCCCGTTGATGCCCCCAAGCCCGAATAATTACATCACTTACATTATTAATTAATGCCTTAAAACACTTCGCCAAGCCGGTGGAGTGTTTTATTTTTCTTGCGTTGTTTTTATAACTGATGGGGGGTGACAAATTCCGGTTCTTCCAATGCTTTTTCTTCCAGGTATTCGCTGATTAGGCGGCGGATGATCTCCGACAGGGTGACCCGCTCATAAAAGGTGATATGCCGGAGTTTGTCGTAGGTGGCTGTATCAATGCGAATATGAATTTCCCGGTTTTTTTTCGCCATGTTCCTGCTCCTAGCACTTGTTTTGTGAAGATAGTATAACCAGGCGCTGACGGGTATATGATGGACTAACAATGTTTCTGTCCGGAAGTATATGTCCGGTTAAAGCCGGAACGAAGCTGGCATGCTATTTTTCAGAGGCTTATAGGGGGTTATGATGTGACGTTATCTGCGGGAGCATTGCTTATTGCCGGTTTATTTGTGGGCTGGGGTATCGGTGCCAATGATGCTGCCAATTCCATGGGGATGGCGGTGGGGGCTGGTGTACGCAGCGTTAAACAGGCAATGCTGTTGGTTGCCGGGTGTGGACTAGCCGGCGCCCTGTTGCTTGGGGCAAGGGTAATTCAGACAGTGGGTTACGGCGTCTTCCCCATTGGACAGGTTGAGCCGGTTTATCGTGACCTGTTTGTCCTGGCGGTCAGCATTGCCGCGGGGATAACAGTGACGGCATCAACCTGGCTTAAAGCCCCGACATCCACCTCCCATGCCATTGTCGGGGGTATTATCGGGAGCGGGATTGCCATGGGCCGGGCGGACTTGGCCAATTGGCCAATAGTACTGCGTGTGGCTTTAGGCTGGCTTACAACCCCGATTAGTGCCGCACTATTGAGTTACCTGTTTTTACGGATTGGACGTAAGCTTGTTGCGGCTTGGCCCGGCGTTCGGCTGAAGCCCCAATGGTTGGGGATGTTATTGACGGTCAGTGGATGCTTGATGGCCTTTTCCTGGGGCGCTAATGATGTGGCCAATGCGGTCGGGCCGTTGGTTGGGTCTGGTGTTGTTTCCCCCTTTACCGGGGCTTTGCTGGGAGGGGTGGCGATGGGGCTGGGGGTTATTACCTGGGGAGCCCGCGTCATGGAGACCGTCGGGGAACGCATCACAAAACTTGTTCCCGCTACGGCCTTAGCGGCTGAAACAGCGGCGGCTGTCAACATTCTCATCTTTACGTTTTTGGGCTTGCCGGCCTCTTCTTCCCACACCATCGTCGGAACGGTTTTTGGTGCCGGCTTAGTGCAGGACCGGCAAAAGGTGAACTATAGTGTGCTGGTGGAGATTTTTGTGGCCTGGTTGGTGACGCCGTTGGTGGGCGGGGCAATAGGCTTTTGCCTTTTCCGCCTGTTGCAACTGCTACAGGTCCTTGTTCTTTAGTGACTTAAGCCAGTGGAACGGTTAATGGGCCGGTCACAGTTGGCAATGGAATTAAAGTTTATGTGTTTGTTTTGGGGCTTGCCGAGAGGTTAGGCCGGTTTACTGCCGGCTAAAGGAAGCCGTCAAAAGAAAGGGGCAAATTTGGCCAGGGTTTCTTGGGAAGGAAGGAAAAACAGCATTAACGGTGTTTGTGTATTAATGATTAAGATCTCTGCTAAGAAGACAGTTCCTTCCGGATGCTTCTCCCGGACAATCCGGCCCAAGACGTTTTGCGGCCGGTGGAGGGTGGCTGGCGGGGAGATCCACCAACGGGTGTTTAGCTTGCGACTGAAGTTCTCCCAGAAGGAATTGATCAAAATGTTGGTGAGTTCGTTTAGGACCGATTCTTCTAAGCGGTTGAGAAACGGGGAGTTAAAACTCCGTTTTAAACCGAGTTGGACCAAGCGGTAGGCGGATTCCCGGGGGAAGAACAGGAACATCTCTCCCGCCAGGTCACCGGAGATCTGCGAATGGACGCCGTTTTGAAAACGTTTGTCATCTTCGATCTGTTGCAAGACTAGTGCCAAGGGTAGGGCTTGAAGATTGATCAGGGCAAAGGAAAGTTGAGTGTTGAAGAGACGGGATAATTGCCGGACGGAGTAGTCCAGGCTTTGCTTGAACAAGCCGTCAAACAACGGGGTGACGGAGGAGTGCTTCACTTCCGGGCAGTGGTCAGCATTGCTCACAGACAGAATAGCCATGAAGTTTCACCCTCAAATAACATGATAACTTAGATTTTCGATCAATTTAAGAAAATCCCTTTGTCGAAAACCAACGATTATTAGCATATTGGAACAGCTTAGCCCGACCGCAGTGGGTCATGGGACGGGTTAAGCCAGACTGTTGGAAATAATCTTGCTTTTCGCTAGGCTATTACATTTTTACAATGTAAGCTAATCAGATTAGAGAGGGGGTGGCTGACTAAGTTTACATAAATCAAAACATCTGGTACAATAGAAAAACGGGACTCATCGGCTTGGGTGTACATATTGGCAACGGAAGCTATGATTGACTGCTCCGGCTTGGCCGACCTTGTCTGTGCATCGCCGTTGCCAGGGGAAGAAGGTGAGTCCAATGGCTTTAACAAGGGGGTTACCCAGAGGAATATATGTCCTGTGGTTATTGGCCGTTTTCTTGTTTTACCTGTCGGGAACCGGGGCCCGAGGGGCCTCCCTGCCCCGGCTTTTAACCGAGGAAACTTTACCCCTGACTGGTGCGGAGTTGAGGGCTTGGGCCGCAGAGGACCGGGCATATATGCTCAGTGCTAAAAATAACTTGCTGGAACAAGCAGCTGAGTTAAAGATTTTGCGCCAAAAACTGAAGAATCTTTTAGAACATCCAGACTACCAGGATGAGTTGGGCTTTTCGGTCTATACCCCCGAAAGCACTGGCCGAATCTATCTGGTGGCCGCGGCCATCGAGGCCCGTTTGGACCCCACCGACGATTATCCTTGGGGGGAGTTGCTGGGCCACCAGATAACCTGGGAAGCGAAACAGCGCCATCCTGAGTTGGCAAGGGTTGTCCGGGCCCTCCGCGCTTTGGATCTGCCGCAGAAGGTCTTCCGGGATTACCGTGTCTTTTTGCTCCCCTTTTCCCTGGGAGACGCCGGTGGCTATGGGGGAAACGGCTATGCCCTTCTGGCTGCCACACCCGCGGGTACGACCGTCATCCCCAACCAATTGGAAGTGACGTTAACCCATGAAGTCGGCCATCATCTCCACAGCCGATATATGGACCGGTCCACACCAAACGGCCGCCGCCTTTGGGAGCGATATCTGCAATTGCGGAAGATCCCATGGCAGGGTCCGGGGGAGGTCAATACTTCTGCCTGGGGAGCTTCCAGCGAAGAAGTCTTTGCCGAGGACTTCCGGATCTGGGCTGGGGATAGCGCGGCAGCAAAGACAGGTTATTTTGGTGACTTGGCCTACCCAGAACCGGATGCCGGTAGCGGTCAGTTACTACGCCGGTTTTTTCAGGCTATTGTCGAGGAACCGGGGAGACCGGCAGACCCAATGGCGCCATGGTTATCCTCCCGCAAAATTACCACTAAACCCGGGGTATTGGCCATTTGGCTGGTAACGGGTGGGGGTGTGGGGCTGGCGGCCATCCGGTGGCGCAAAAAACAAAGCGGCCGTTATTCCGGCCACTTCGTTTCTAAGAGTCAAGTTTACGGATGATCGCTTGCAGGTTTTTGATGTTCTTCAATGACGCCTCCTTGTTTTTGCCTTTAACATTGGTCTGCAATTTGGCATATTCAGCGTCTAACTTGGCCATTTTATCCACGTCGGCGGTAGTTGGCCGGTCCTCCTTAAACCTGGTCATGTCCCCCGCCATGCTGTTGGTTTCCTTGTTGGCAAGGACCCAATCCTCTTTGTTGACGGCTGTTGCAATTCTTTGTGTCCGGCTCATCAGTTCCCGTGTCCCGATGGCGGAGACACCGGGAACTTTTTTCGTGGGGGACTGCTTTTGGGGACGGACAGGGGCTGGACGGCTGGGCTCTTGTTGTTGCTTCTGTTCGGGGAAGAGGGCGCAGCCCACCAGCGTAACTGCCAGGATGAGGCCGAAGAGACTTGTGGTTATCGCTTTATTTTTCATGCGATTCTCCCTCCTTGCCGATAGATTGTTCGGAAAGAAGGAAGTTAAAACGGGGTACCTCCCATTACTTTCTGGCAAGGGGGGTGTTAAGAGGAAAACATGACAAACGTTGTATCCATCGGGTAAAGAGGTAAAGAACTGCTGCATAAAAAAACGCCTTCCGTAAAATAAAACGGAAGGCGTTTTTCTAAGACCCGTTTAATTATTGCTGGTTCGCCAGGTGTTTGTACAGTTCCAACCGGGCTTTGGCGTCCTTCTCGGCTTTGGCGAAGAGCTGGTCGGCTTTTTCCGGGAATTGTTTCTTCAAGGAGGCGTAGCGCACTTCACTCTTCAAGAATTCCTGGAAGTTGCCGGTGGGCTCCTTCGAGTCGAGGATGAAGGGATTCTTGCCCTCGTCAGCCAACAGCGGGTTGTAACGGTACAGGGGCCAGTAACCGGCTTCCACCGCCAGTTTAGTCTCGCGTTGGCTGTAGTTCATGTTAATACCATGGTTGATACAGGGCGCGTAGGCAATGATCAAGGAAGGACCGGGATATTGTTCGGCTTCCACCAGGGCTTTGACCAGTTGGTTCTTGTCGGCGCCCATAGCAACCGAGGCCACATAGACATAACCGTAGGACATGGCAATCATGCCCAGATCCTTTTTACGGGTGCGTTTACCGGAGGCGGCAAACTTCGCCACCGCACCGGTGGGTGTAGCCTTGGAGGACTGACCACCGGTGTTGGAATAGACCTCGGTGTCCAAGACGAGGACATTCACATCTTCGCCCATGGCCAGTACATGGTCGAGACCGCCAAAGCCGATGTCGTAGGCCCAACCGTCGCCGCCGAAAATCCAGATGGATTTTTTGACCAAGAGATCTTCTGCCTCCTGGATCTGCAGGAGCAAATCCTTGTTGGCGCCAGCTTGAGCGATGGCACCGGGAAGCGCCGCTTTGATGTCGCAGGCGGCTTTCCGGGAGGCTTCGGCATTGTCTTTTCCTGCCAGCCAGGCTTCAAAGGCGGCCTTTAAGTCGGCAGGCAACTCTGTGTTTAGCGCTTCAGTGATCAGATCTGCCAGTTTGGCGCGTTGTTGGGTGATGGCCAGGTTCATACCGTAACCAAACTCGGCATTATCCTCAAAGAGGGAGTTGGCCCAGGCCGGCCCGTGACCTTTGCTGTTGGTGGTGTACGGGCAGGTTGGAGCGGAACCGCCGTAGATTGAGGAACAACCGGTGGCATTGGCGATGATCATCCGGTCGCCGAAGAGTTGGGTGACCAGTTTGACATAGGGGGTCTCACCACAACCGGCGCAGGCACCGGAGAATTCAAACAAGGGTTGCAAGAACTGGCTGCCTTTGACGGTGTAGGGGTTGACATCCACTTTGACCTCGGGCAGGCTCTTGGCAAAGTTGTAGTTGGCCTCTTCCTCGGCTACCACTTCTTCCAGGGGTTCCATGGTCAAAGGCTTCACCTTGGCCGGGCAGATATCCTCACAGTTGCCGCAGCCAGTGCAGTCCAGCGGCGACACTTGAATCCGGAATTTGTAACCGGCCAACTCCTTGCCGATGGCGGGTTTGGTCTTAAAGGATTCCGGTGCATTGGCCAGATCCTCGTCCTTGGCCAGCACTGGCCGGATGGCTGCGTGCGGGCAGACAAAGGAGCATTGGTTGCACTGGATGCAGTTTTCCGGTTCCCACTTGGGAATCTTAATGGCAATACCCCGTTTTTCGTATTGGGTTGTGCCCGTGGGTACGGTACCGTCGGGCGACATGGCGCTGACAGGCAACTTGTCGCCCTCCTGGGCCAGGATGGGCTGGACAAAGTCCTTTACATAGTCGGGAACTTCCACGGGGACAAGCTCAGCGCCGGTTGTGGCGTCAGCCCAGCTTGCCGGATAGTTGATTGCTTCAAGGGCTTCGGCGGCCCGGTCAACGGCGGCGATATTCATGGCAACAATCTTATCGCCTTTCTTGCCGTAGGTCTTTTTAATGGCAGCCTTGATATATTCGAAGGCCTTTTCTTCGGGGATGACGTTGGCGATCTTGAAGAAGGCCGCCTGCATCACCATGTTAATCCGCCCGCCAAGACCGACTTCGCTGGCGATTTTAACCGCATCGATGTTGTAGAAGCGAAGTTTTTTCCGGGCAATGGTTTGCTTCATGGCGGCGGGGAGTTTGTGCTCCATCTCTTCTGCAGACCAGCTGGAGTTGAGCAGGAAAACGCCGCCTTCTTTGATGCCGTCCAGAATGTTGTAACGGACAACATAGGAAGGATTGTGGCAGGCAATTAAGTCTGCTTGATCAATCAGGTAGGTGGATTGAATCGGCGTTTTTCCAAACCGCAGGTGGGAAATGGTGATACCGCCGGATTTCTTGGAGTCGTAAACAAAGTAGCCTTGGGCATACATATCGGTGTTGTCGCCAATGATCTTAATGGAGTTTTTGTTGGCGCCAACGGTACCGTCGGAGCCAAGACCCCAGAATTTGCAGCGGAAAACGCCTTCGGGCGCCACGTCAATCTCCTCTTTGATCTCAAGGGAACTCCCTGTGACATCGTCCACAATCCCCACGGTAAAGTGGTTCTTGGGCGTGCTTTCCTTCAGGTTGTCAAAGACGGCTTTGACCATTGACGGGGTGAACTCCTTGGAACCCAAACCGTAACGGCCGCCGACGATAACCGGGTTCTCCGAGCGTTCCATGAAGACGGTGCAGATATCTTGATAAAGGGGTTCGCCCAGGGAGCCGGGTTCCTTGGTCCGGTCGAGAACTGCAATGCGTTTGCAGCTCTGCGGGAAGACTTCCAGGAAGTGTTTGACGGAGAAGGGACGGTACAGGCGGACTTTGATCAAGCCGACTTTTTCTCCCTTCTTTACCAGGTAGTTAACGGTCTCCTCAATTGCCTCGCAACCAGAACCCATGGCGACGATCACGCGTTCCGCATCGGGCGCGCCAACATAATCAAAGGGCTTGTAGCTGCGCCCGGTCAGGGCGGAAACTTGTTGCATCACGCCAGCAACGATATCGGGAACAGCCAAATAGTAGGGGTTGGATGCTTCGCGGCCTTGGAAATAAATGTCGGGGTTCTGCGCTGTACCGCGTTGGTGAGGATGCTCAGGATTGAGGGCGCGTTTCCGGAAATCCTTGACCGCTTGCCAATCCACCAGCTTGGCAATGTCTTCGTAGTCGATGACATCAATCTTTTGGATCTCATGGGAGGTCCGGAAACCATCAAA
>Ga0208938_1001025_pt1 | contig 17262 bp, 15 predicted proteins | sample AD_UKC125_MetaG_FD_184434 | JGI IMG/M metagenome (GOLD analysis project Ga0208938, IMG submission 184434) | Active sludge microbial communities of municipal wastewater-treating anaerobic digesters from USA - AD_UKC125_MetaG (SPAdes) (version 2) | ecosystem: Engineered > Bioreactor > Anaerobic >...
TCATCTACTCGCTTGCATAGCAATCTCAAGTTCTTAACACAATTATAGGACCTGAATTTGCCGACTTTCTTGATTGTTTGGAGAGAGATAAGTTGCCAGAACCAAATTTCCACGATGGGCTAAAGTGCCAGGCAGTTTTAGAAGCTGCCTTGGTTTCTGCGGAGGAAGGGCAGCTAATCAGAATTGAAGATGTCTTAGCAGTAAAAAAAGTAACGTGGATGGTTTAAATATAAAGGGGGATTTGATAAGATAAAAAGAGTATTTAACTTCCTTATAATATGTTAGTTAAAATCTATGGACGGGAGGGCTGTTTTGTGAAAGCTAACCTTATTCCTTTATATTTTAAGTCAGGTAAAAATGACGAGTTTCTTGAACAAATACACAATTTAGAAAAACTTTTTGCTGAAGAAGCTATAATTGCCGAGCCGTTGGCACTGGGTTCTCCTCTGCCTCGGGAAGCTGATGCAGTTATTTTCCCCCAGGTGTTAGGAGATGCTTACAAACAGATAAAAGACATAGAAGCACTTCGACTTCCAATTTTGGTGGTTACCTCAGAATTCGGTACAGTTGATATGTGGGATTGGGAAATTGTAAGCTACCTAAAATCAAAAGGACTTAAAGTGTTTGCTCCTTATAACCTGGAGCTTGCCAGAAAGGTCATCAAAAGCCTCGCCTTAAAAAGAGAAATGAAAACCACCAAATTCTTAGTTTTTCAGGATAATCCGGGTGAGGGAATGCAAGCCAGTATATTCAAACGCTTCTACTGGTGGGAAGAAGAGTGTACCAACCTCATTCAGGAAAGATTCGGGATATCCATAGTAAAGAAGAGCTTTAAGAAACTGGCCGAAGAAGCCAGGCAAGTTCCAGATGCTGAAGTAGAGAAGTTGTGGGAAAGCTGGAATCTACCCTTAGAAGATGTTTCTCCAAGAGCCCTAAATAGTGCTTTGAAAATCTACTGGGTTTTGAAACAAGAAGCTGAACAGGACCCTTCGATAAAAGGAATGGGAATTAACTGTCTTAACGAGTCTTTTTACTCTGACACTACTCCCTGCTTGGCCTGGAATATGTTGTTTGAAGAAAAGGGAATCATATGGGCTTGCGAAGCGGATACCCTGTCTTTACTCACCCAGTTTATAATCCATAAATCTTTAGACGTACCAATTATGATGAGTAACATTTACCCTTTTTTGATGGGCAAGGCAGCACTAAAGCATGAGAAAATAAGTAGTTTTCCGGAAGTTGACCGACCAGAGAATCATCTTTTAGTTGTTCACTGCGGATATCTTGGTGTGTTGCCTGAATCTTTTTCCAGCGATTGGAAGTTAAAACCCAGGGTGCTTGAAATTGTAAATGAAAATGCCACAGCTATTGATGCCCGGTTGCCAGAAGGTGAAGTGACTCTGGCTAAACTCGACCCCACTCTCTCTAAACTACTGATAGTTGAGGGATATCTTGAGGGGTATGTTCAATATCCTGGCTCAGACTGTAGAAATGGAGCCATCATCAGAATCCCCGATGGTCATCTTTTGATGGATAAATTATACTCCCACCACGACATAATTATGAGTGGCCATCGAGGAGTGGAGTTAAAGAACATGGCCTATGCCCTGGACCTGGAAATAGACTGGGTAAAATAGATAAGTGGATACCTCCCACCATTCAGTAATGGAAGGTATCCACTTAAGAAGTTAACTAAAAATGTTTTTAACCTCTATCTGTGTTGCTCTGGATTATCATTCAAGAGAAACTTTATTTTCCAGAAATTCTCGCAGCCACTTCGCGCTATCTTTCCAGGTTCTCTGCAGGTTGTCGTCATAATTAACATGGAAAAGGCCAAACTTTTTAGTGTAGCCACACTCCCACTCAAAATCATCCATCAAAGTCCAGATAAAATAACCTCTCAAATCAATGCCGCTCTGTATCGCTTGATAAGCACTTTTAAAGTGATTTTTAAGAAACTCAATCCTCTGCCAGTCATGTACTTCACCATTTTTTAGCTCATCTTTTAGAGCTGCTCCATTCTCGGTAATGTACAAAGGCATAGCCCCATAATCGTTGTGCACTTGAGAAAGTATCTCCCCGAGGCCTTCAGGATAAATTTCCCATCCCATATCAGTTCGTTCTGCTTCCACCATTACTGGTTTAGCCTTGAGTATTTCGCTATCGTCATATTGAACAACATCCCTTGAATAATAATTAATTCCTAAAAAATCCATTTTTTCAGAGGCTCCAGAGATATCTTTGTAACCTTTTGTAAAATCACCAAAGTTGTCTACAAAAACCTGAAAAAGCTCTTCCGGGTATACACCCTTGAATAGAGGGTCTAAAAACCAGCGGTTTTTATAGCAATCCATAAAATTTGCTGCTTCGCGGTCTTCGGGAGAATCAGTAAAAGAGTGAACAGGGGAAAGATTAAGAACAATGCCAATTTCCCCGGAAAAGCCTCTTTCTTTAAAGACTTTTACAGTTTCACCGTGAGCAGTCAGCAGGTTATGAGCCACTTTGAGGGCTGTTGGATAATCCTCAATACCCGGAGCATGTTTGCCCATTTGATGGGACAAAAAAGATATGCACCAGGGCTCATTAAAAGTAGCCCATAAATCAACGAGGCCATTAAATTCTTCAAACAGAGTTACAGCGTATTCTACAAAGGCTTCTGAGGTTTCAGGGTTAACCCAGCCACCATGGAATTGCAGATGCTGAGGGAGATCCCAGTGATAGAGTGTTAGCATAGGCTTGATGTTGTTTTTCAAAAGTTCCTCTATGAGGGATTTGTAAAAATCAAGACCTTTTCTGTTTACGTTGCCCCTTCCACAAGGAAATATACGCGGCCAGGAAACCGAAAAGCGGTAGGAATTAATATTTAGCTCCTTCATTAATTTTACATCTTCCCTATAGCGGTGATAATGATCGCAGGCTACATCACCGTTACTTCCATCAACAATTGTGCCAGGGGTATGAGCAAAACGATCCCAAATACTTTCTCCCTTACCATCTTCATTGTAAGCCCCCTCTATCTGATAGGAAGCAGTAGCAACTCCCCACAAAAAATCCGACGGAAAGCCTTCTTTTTTCATTTGTTTTTACTCCTCCTTTTTATATATTTTTCAGAAACTTGTTATGTTAAGTCGCTCTATAAGGGCTACCAGGGTAATTGCTTACCCTGATAATCATAAAATACAGGACCCTCAAGGTCATGTTTTTGAGAGATAAACAGCTGATAGATTTTCAAAGCTGACTCTTCAGGCTCAATGTCTGCAGAAAGATTTTTTTCGCCAAGCATATAAGTCTTCATATAGCCAGGATGAATGGCCAGCACTTTAATACCGTATTCCTTCAGGTGGTTTTGCAAAATAGCAGATTGCATGTTTAAAGCCGCCTTTGACATAGCATATCCAAATTCTTTTTTACGCCAGCAATTTTCTATGCTTGCCGCCTCAGAAGAGATGTTGATTATTAGTTTTTTTTCACCTTTTAATATCCAGTCGATGATAGAGTGAGTAACTCTTAAAGGCCCCAGAGCATTGATATCAAAAGTTTTTAGCATATCCTCGTAGCAAAGTTTTTCGAAAATATTCCCAGACCTTTTTTCCAGATAGACAGCAGCATTGTTAATAACTATATCAAGATAAGAAGTATCTGACCTGATTGTTTCAGCTGCTTTTTCAACCGATTCTTCTTTAGAAGTGTCCAGAGGAACAATAACCAGATGTTCTGGATACTGCCCTTTCAACTTTCCCAGTTCAGGCCAATCAGATAGATACTGACCAGCATAAACTTTAAACTGATTTTTAAGCAGAACTCTGGTTAAAGCCAGGCCCAGACCCCTGTCTGCCCCTGTTACATAAGCTGTATATACATGTTGTGCCACTATATTTTCTCCTCTTCGTAAGGGAGTAACTCCAGCTCTCCCTGAACCAGTTCTATGAGTATGCCATCAGGGTCTTTGAAAAAGGCAATTCTCACTCCCCCTGCAGCATCGAAAGGTTCGAGAGTGAATTTAACGTTTGCTTCTTTCAACTTCCTTACCACTTCATCAATGTTATCCACCTTAAAACCAATATGTTTAATCCCTACATCCGGGTCTTTAACCTCGGGGAGAGGTTGTCCCCCGTGTTTGAAGTAAAACAATTCTAGAGTGGCTCCCTTTGCATCCATATACACTATCTTAAAATCACCGCCATTTTGCTCTAACATACCCGTCACTTTGAACCCCAGAATACGTTGATAAAAATCTACCGATTGTTTAAGGTTTGAAACGGTAATAGTAACGTGGTCAAAGGCTTTTATCATGTAATTGCATCCTCCTCATATAGAATTGTTTATTTCAACTGGTAAGCTTTTCTCCCAGGACTCGTAAGACGCTTCAATAAGTTGTAAATGAGCGAGAGTTTTAACTCTGTCAACTTCCAGATTGCCCTTCTCAACTTGCTCCAGGAAGTCTTTCAAGCTTAACGCTATTGAATCTTCATAAGAGACACGATATTTTTGAATCTCCTCTTCACCAGCACAATTTCTAAAACAAAAAGAAAGATCGTGATCCCAAATAAAGATGCTTCCTCTGGTTCCATAAATACGCATACCTTCATCCCAGGGAGGCACATAAGTTCCCCAGCTGCAGGTCAAAGACCCTATGGCTCCGCTTTGGAATCGCATGCTGACCAGCGCTGTATCTTCACCCTCCATCTTGTCTACCACATAGGTTCCCGCTCTTGTATATACTGACTCTACAGGTCCAAATAGCCATCTTATAAGGTCAAAACGGTGCGCTCCAGAATCGATGAGACAGCCTCCTCCGGCTTCTTCCTTCTTAAGTCTAAACCCCTGTAAACCCCGGGCATCAGCTCTGGCAAAACATTCTACCAAAAAAACTCTACCTATTAAACCAGCATCTATCATAGAAAAAGCCCGTTGATATTGTTTATAATAACGCATATTAAAACCAACGGTCAAAGCAAGATGGCGTTCTTCAGCCATCCGAACCAGTTCCTCAGCATCTGAAAACTTAATGGTAAGAGGTTTTTCGCAATAAACATGTTTATTACTCTGGAGGGCTTTTTCAACCATTGGTCTATGCAAATGGTGGGGCACAGCAAGAGTCACCACTTCAATAGTGTCATCAGATAAAATTTCTTCATAAGATGTGCTCCATTTTTCAATAGAGTATTTGTGAGAAACTTCTCTTAGCCTGTTCTCATCTTTATCGCAAATTACTATTGATTCAACGTTTTCAATTTTTAAGAGAGAACGTACATGGAGCTCTCCAAACCCAAGTCCTGTTACAGCTACTCGCATAATTTTATCCTTTCTTTACCCCTTAACCGCTCCTGCGGTTAGTCCTTTGATGAACTGCTTTTGAAGGATTATAAAAGTTATCAAGATAGGAATTACTGCAATAACCATACCCGCACATAAAGCCCCCCAATCGGTTGAATAGCGTCCCACCAGGGAACGAATAGCGGGTTGCAGAGTCCTTTTTTCCGGGCTCAGAATAAAAGTTGCTGCGTACATAAATTCGTTCCATATTGAGACAAACTGAAAAATAGCCACCGTTGCTATTCCCGGTCGGGCAAGAGGCAAAATTACCTTCCAGAAAGCTACAAATTCTGAAGCCCCATCGATAATGGCCGATTCTCTCAGAGCATCCGGTATGGTCACAAAAAAAGCTCTCATCAGAAAAATGGAAAAAGCTACTCCTAAGCCAGTATAACTTGCAATTAACCCTGTTAAAGAATCTAAGAGGCTTATTTCTTTAAGCATTAGAAATAAAGGTATAAGGGTTACCTGGGGAGGTATGGTCAGAGAAGCAATAAAAATAAGAAAAATGACATCTCTTCCTGGAAACTTTATCTTTGCAAAAGCATATCCTGCCATCACAGAAACAATGAGTATCAAAAAAATTGAAAAGGCAGTAACTATCACTGTATTAATAAAAGACCTTCCTATGTTAAGGTTTTCTATAACAAATCTATAATTATCCAGTATAAATTTTTCAGGCCAGATGGGGCCTATAAAGATTTCCGAACGGTTTTTGAAAGAATTTATAACCATCCAGACCAGAGGAAATATCGTAACGGCAAATACAATAAATAGAAAAATATTTCTAACTATATCACTGACTTTTACTTTTAATTTAATACTCAAGAGTATCAGCCTCCCTTACCCAGAGTTGAACCACGCTGGCCAAAACCGAGAAAATCAGTATCATTATCCCGATGGCTGCAGCGTAACCCATATGAGGAGTACCAGTACCTATGCTTCCAAAAGCAAGAGTATAGAGATAAGTGGCCATAACTTCTGTGGCATGATTTGGTCCACCAGTAGTCATAGCCCAGATAAGGTCAAAAACTTTAAAACCACCAATAACATTAATGATTATCACAACCGTAGTTACCGGACGAAGAAGGGGAACAGTGATAAATAAGAACTTCCTTAAGCTATCCGCTCCGTCCACGCTTGCTGCTTCATAAACCTCTTCCGGTATTCCTTGAAGACCGGCATAAAATATAACTAAATAAAAACCCATAGATTGCCACAGAGAAACGAAAATAATACAGGGAAAAGCCCATTTAGGGTCCGCAAGCCAGAGCTGCTTCCATGTTTCCAGACCCAGGTTTTGCAAAATGGTGTTAAGTAAACCAAAATTTGGTTCAAAAATCATTGCCCAAAGTGAACCAGTTATAATGAAAGAAATCACATTGGGCACAAAGTAACTTACCCTGAAAAAAGTGTTCAGAAAGCTATTTTTAACCAGCATCACTGCTAAAACCATAGGGATTAACGTTTGCAGAATAGTTGTGGCAATAACAAAAATAATATTATTTTTAAAAGCAAGCCAGAAAACCGGATCGTGAAAAAGATTGATGTAGTTTTGCAGACCAACAAACACTCTCTCTCCATAACCGTGCCAGAAGCATAGGCTCAATCCTACAGCGTCCAGCGAGGGATAAACCACAAAAATCACAAAAAAGAGGAGCGCTGGAATAATCATCAAGTAACCAAAAATATGCTGACTTTTTTCTAAAGAATGCGCTTTTCTCAAATTACCCGCCTCCCTTTTCCCTGGAGAGAAAAAGCAATCTTCTCTCCAGGGAAAAAAGTGTTATCTTCCTCTTACTCTTTGCACGTCGTTTTCAATCTGAGCAGCTGCTTCTTCTGGAGTAAGTTGACCACCCATTAACCCTTGTACCGCATTAGCCACCGCATCCCAGCTACCTTCCCCGTATAAGATGTGAGGTGCTCCATCTTCTAACCAGGAAGCCATCTTCTTTATGGTCGGGTCCTCCAGACCTTGCAAGGCTTCCATCGTAGCCGGCATACCTCTTGCTTCTACCATAGCAGGGGAATAAACTTCAGGGCTGTACATGAATCTTAAAAATTCTAAAGCTTCTTCAATGTGCTTGCTCCTTGCCGATACTGCTAAGTTAGCTCCGCTTTCATTACCCGTCCAATGCCTTTTGCCGGGAGCATAAGCTGGTGTTTCAAAAACATCCCAGTTGAAACCCTGAGGTGCTTCTCTGTCAATAGTCACAGGTAACCAGGAACCGCTGTAAAACATGGCTCCTTTGCCCATATAAAAGATAGTGAGCGCCTGTTCGTTAGCAATACCATTAATTCCAGGAGCAAATACCTCTCCTTCAACCAGTTTTTTAACGAGTTCCAGCGCTTCAATAACTGGTTCACTATTCCAGCTTACTTCGCGCTCTGAATCGGTACGACGGTCGAGTTCAATAAGCAAAGTGGGGTCATCTGTAACCTGAGTAATTAAAGGCAGAAAGAAATCGCATCCCAGCCACTTATCTCGGTTGCCAAAAGGAAGTGGCTGGATAGAGCCATCTATTTCACGGATAGTATGAGAAATTTCAATCAATTCATCCCAGGTTTCGGGTATGTTCAAACCCATTTCTTCAAAGATGTCTTTGTTGTAGAAAATACCAAAGGTTTGTGCAGTCCAGGGAAGGGAGTATAAATGCCCATCCCAGGTGAACTGTCTGATAGTACTGGGCGCAAAGCTATTTAAAAATTCTTCATCGAGCCATTCGTTAAAGTCAATGGTGACTCCACCTTCTCCGAGGCTTCTAACCATAACGTGAGGAGCAAGGATGTCGGGCTCACTTTCTCCGGCAACCGCGGCTTGTAATTTTTGAAGATATTCATCAAGGCTAAAAATTTGCTGTTCAACTCTGATTTCGGGATGTTCAGCATTCCACCTGTCCACTATTTTTGGAAAAGCTGCTTGGAAATCATCAAACCAGGTCCACATTGTGATGGTAACAGCTTCTTGAGCACTTGCAGTCGCCATCAACAATAACCCGCTTAGAATTAAAACCACTCCTATCCCGCCTATTTTGCGTAGCATGATTTTATCCTCCTATTCTTGGTGTTAGATTGTGATCAGCTCTTTTTAAAATTCTCACTCTACTTTTTAAACCCATAAAACCCTATTAAAAGTATGGCTGATTATCCGGGAATTACCTCACCTCCCTTAAAATATTTATTGTTTTACTGCTTCGGTGAAAAGACCAGCCAGAAAATACTAAATTCGGCACAACCATCAATTCTTGCAGCATCCAAAAGTGCGCCGGGCATTATTAACATTCCCTGTCTCGCAAAAAATGGCAAAGTCATCGGTAACAAAAGAGAAATGAAATTGCTTCTTATTTTTAACTGGTCTTCACACGGGCTTGCTCTCTGAGTTTCTGGCATCATCACCTACTTCCTTACGGCTCTACCAGCCTGCTATTTGGGATCCAGTATTCTATAGCTCCACTTAATGGTGTTAAATTTCTCATGTTATTTTGTAATTACAAGATGACATAAGAAGGTTAATGCTTTTTATTGATTCTGTCAAGAGCACCTGTAGTTATTTGTAGTTATTCTGTGATAATGTCACCCTTAAAATTCTTTAGAAAATGTCACTTTAGCAATAAAATGAAAGGATGATATTATCTATGACTCAAGAAGAAAGAAATAAACTTTATGGGGCACGTTGTCTTCTGGATAAGAAGATAACTATCAGAGAGGGAGCAGAACTTCTTCACCTAAAGCGTAAGGGGGTAAGAGAACAAAATGAGGTGTTCGTAGTCCACAATAACAGGCTTATCTCTGAACCTCGTTTCCCGTCTACCCCGGAGTGGTCATTGTGGATGTCAAATGTTTAGAAAAAGGTGAAAGAGATTTAAAAAAACCTGGGATATTAACACTGGGACGCATTTCCCCCCAACGTGCACAGCAATCTCGAGCTTTTAGCCCACTGTAATTTGCCCTTTAGAGTTTACCAAAGACCCCAAAAGGTAGACCACCACCTCAATTCTTCTCGCGATGGCGGGAAAAGAAGGGGTTATAGAGGGTTTTCCTCTCTCCTTACTGTTCTGTCATGCCTGAAATTTTCTATCAGGCATCCACATGCTTTTAAATACTTATGGACCCCGGCTTAAAGATTGCCGGGGTGACGAGGAGGGGGGAATCCAAAGGCTTTAAATACTGTGGACCCCTGATAGAACCATTCAGGGGTGAGAGATAAGGGAATGATAGAGGCATTCAGGAATTGCACATAAAAGATGCATTCCCTTCTTACGTCATGCCTGAGCGCTTTTATCAGGCATCCACATCATCCGTCATTCCCGAAATCTTTTATCGGGAATCCATGTTTTTCCAATAATATGGACCCCGGCTTAAAAATTGCCGGGGTGACGAGGAGGTGGGAATCCAAAGGCTTTAAATACTGTGGACCCCTGATAGAACCATTCAGGGGTGACGGACTTGGGGTGATAGAGGCATTCAGGGGTGACGACAAGAGATGATAGAAACGTTCAGGGATGAGGGACTTGGGGATGATAGAAACGTTCAAGCAAGACGAAAAAAGGGTCAATATCCTTTCTCGTCTTGCTTTTATCAGCTGCCCTTTTTCCGATTTAATCTACTATCTCTCCAACTTTCAATTTGCTCATCTCTTATTAGATCGTTCTGTCGCAAACTACTCTATCTTATCTCCTTTATTTTCTCTTCTACCCATTTAATATTCTTAATATACCAATCCACGGTTTTCTTTATCCCCTCTTCAAACTTAGTTTTAGCCTCCCAGTTCAGTTCTCTTTTTGCTTTTTGGTTATCTAAAAAATAGCGGAAATCATGGCCGGCTCGGTCGGGAACAAATTGAATAAGGTCTTCTTTTTCCCCCAGAAGAGAAAGAATTGTTTTTACCGTATCCAGATTTTGTCTTTCTTCTCCGCTTCCCAGGTTATATATTTCTCCCTCTCTCCCTTTAAGAAAAGCAGCATAAATCCCTTGAGCACAATCTTCCACATAGAGCCACTCTCGCCAATTTTCTCCTCGACCATAGACCGGGACAGGCTGGCGATGGAGTGCTTGCCAGATAACTACCGGGATTAATTTCTCGGGATACTGCCAGGGACCGTAATTGTTAGAGGGTCGAACAATAACAACAGGTAAATTAAAAGTCCGTTCATAAGCTTTTACTAAAAGCTCTCCCCCTGCTTTGCTGGCTGAATAAGGAGAAGAAGGAGCAAGAGGATGTTCTTCGGTAAATTTACCCTCTTTATCTTTTAACTCTCCATATACCTCATCAGTAGAGACATGGAGAAAACGAGACACCCCAAATTCTAAAGATAACTCAAGAAGTACTTCAGTTCCTAAAACGTTAGTTAAAATAAAAGGAGAGGGGTCTTTGATGCTTCGGTCAACATGAGATTCAGCAGCTAAGTGGATTACTCCCTGAGGTTTTTCCTTCTCCCAGATTTCTCTCATCTTTTCTTTTTGAGTGATATCTACCTGATAAAAAGAAAACCGGGGATTATCGGATATTTCTTCTAACCTCTTTTTATCCCCGGCATAAGTGAGAGCATCCACCACCACTATCTTCCATTCTGGTTCCCATTTTAGCAACAGTTTAACCAGATTGGCTCCGATAAAACCTGCTCCACCACTGATTAAAATTTTATTCATTTTTTCTCTCCTTCAACGATAAAAGAAATCGGTCAGTTGCTTCTTCCCAGGAAGGGATTTTCCTTTTCAAGACGGTTTCCACCTTTCTGGAATCTAACGCAGAAAAAAGAGGCCGCTGAGCAGGGGTAGGAAAATCGCTACTTTTAGCCGGAAAGAGTTGCCCTCTCCAGTTTAGCTTTTCTAAAATGAATTTAGCCCACTGGTATCGGCTACAATATCCAGAGTTAGCAAAATGAAAAAGCCCCTGGGCATCTTTTTCTAATAGCTCTAAAGTAAAATATGCTGCATCGTAAGCATAAGTGGGAGAAGAAATCTGGTCATCTACTATCCGGAGAGTTTGTTTCTCCCTCGACCACTGGAGGAGCTTTAAGGGAAAGCTCACCCGGGGGTTATTGCCAAACACCCAGCTTACTCTAAGGAGGAGAAATTGAGAAGGAGAAAGAACCTTCTCCAGCACTTTTTCTCCCTCCCATTTCGTCTTCCCGTAATAGTTGAGAGGAGAAGGAAGGTCTTCTTCTCGGTAGGGATGATTCTGGTTTCCCGAAAATACATAATCGGTGGAATAGTGAACTAAAAAACTCCCGTGCCTCCGGGAGGATAAAGCTAAATTTTCTACTCCTTCGACATTTACTTTCCAGGCTGTTTCTCTTTCTTTTTCTGCCTGGTCTACCTGGTTATAGGCGGCACAGTTAACTATGATATCAGGCTTTAACTCCTGGACAGCTGTTTCTACAGCAGATATTTTAGTGATATCGAGTTCTTCATGAGAAAAAGGATAAACCTGGTATCCCCTTTTTTCTCCTTCTTTTTGAATCTCTTTTCCCAGCTGACCCTGGGAGCCGCTGATGAGGAGCTTCATAGGTTACTCTACCACAAAGGGAGAGTCTTTTCTTTCTTCCCAGCGGATTTCATCTACTTCTTCTTTCTTTCCCCATCCTCGATAAAGCTGGTTGGGGAAATTAAGGACCAATCCGGACTTTTCTCCCCGGTTCTGATAAGCATGAACTACCCCAGGAGGAATAACTACACGTAAAGGATGGCCTTCCTCGGCAGTCAATATAAGCTGATTCTGGTAGGTGGGAGAAGAAGGACGATTGTCCCAGAGAAGCAAACGAAAAGCAGAAGAACCTAAAAATACAAAATGGTCCCATTGAAAGCGGTGTTCATGAGGACCGCGGGTGACTCCGGGGTGAGTGAGAGAAATATAGCCCATAAGAGGATATAAATCCTCAAGAAGCTCATCCTGGCGGAAAACTTCTATTAACCATCCCCGCTTATCTTCATATCTTGCAAGCTCTTCCTTTATTACTCCTTTTATATCTCCAGGGGTAAATTTCACCAATTTTACTCCTTCCCAAAATCGAGAGTCATATCCCGGGTCAGCTCATTTGCTCGACTGAGAGATTCAAATGTGCCGGCGTCAGTCCAGAACCCAGATAAAATATCGTATTCTGCCTCTCCCTTCTCGATATACCAGTTATTAACATCAGTGATTTCTAATTCTCCCCGGCTGGAAGGCTTAAGCTGAGAGATAACATCAAACACTCGATTATCATAAAAATAAATCCCCGCTACGCAGAAAGAGCTTTTAGGAGAAGTAGGCTTTTCTTCAATAGCTATAATTTTCCCTTCTTTGAACACTGGAACTCCAAACCGCTCCGGGTCAGGAACTTCCTTTAAAAGGAGGCGAGCTCCTCTTTTTTGGTTTTGAAAGTGAGTAAAATAAGGAGTGAGGTCATCTTCAAAAATGTTATCCCCAAGAAGAACCAGACAATTATCTTCTCCCACAAACTCCCGCCCCATTCCTAAAGCCTGGGCAATCCCCCCTGCTTCATCTTGAACTTTGTAAGTAAATTTCACTCCAAAATCTCGCCCACTTCCTAAAAGCTGAACCACTTTCCCCATATGCTCAGTGCCGGTTACCACCAGGATGTCCTGAATCCCTATCTGAGTTAAGTGATAGATGGGATAATAAATCATAGGATATCTTCCCACCGGAAGAAGGTGTTTATTGGTTACTTTAGTGAGAGGATAGAGCCGAGAGCCAGTCCCTCCAGCTAAAATTAAACCTTTCATTGTTTACCCCCTTGAGAAAATTGCCTGATTCCTTTTTACCACCCCTTTTCCAGATTATAGCAAATTTCCTTATTTCTTTGTACTTCTCTTTAAAGAGCTCCCCCCTTCTTAAGGATAGACCCCCATAGGTTTGTTGTTGCGCTTTGGAAGAGAAAATAGAGAATTTTCCCTTGAACTTGGCAAAAAAGTTTATTATTAATGTGGTAGGAATTGGTTTATCGGCGCTAAACTTTTTCAAAATAGTTCTGCAGAGAACTTGGAAACAAATAAAGAAGTAATTTTGCCTGTGAAGGAGAGTTAATGTTTGGAATATCAAGAATTATTTTATATATACAATAGTATAGAAAAAATGTTTCCTCAAGATAAAAAATCTGAAAACAATGTAATTATGAACAATATGGATTGTGAGACAAAAGAGAAATCCACAAATCCAAGTGTAGTAGAGAAGAAATTAGATATCATTGTTACCTGGCTTCAAAATGATTGGGGGATGTATTGTAGACCAGCAGAAGCCTTGGCTAGAGTGTTAGCAAAACATCCAAAAGTCAATAAGGTAATATATCTTGAGCCTCCGGTAAATTTAGATGCGGTTCACCAGGGACAATATAAAGATATAGACCCCAACTTAGCCAATAGAATAGGTGAGCATATAGAGGAAGGGGTTATCACTTTTGTTCCTTATTATCGAGGAAATATGAATGAAGAGACTATTGGCAATATCATTTTCCAAATTAAAAATTTACTGGTAGAAAAAAGCATATCCAACCCTGTTACTTTTATTTACAGAAGTAACGAATGGTCAAAATTTTTTTATGATTTACTTAAACCTATATCGAGCTTGACCGTGGGGTCTATGGCTGACGATTTAAGTAAGCTCAATCTCCCACAGGAGACAAGGCAAAAGTATAGAGCAATAAGAGAACATTTGGGTAAAAGTTGTGATTTGGTTATAGCTGATGCAAACTCCGTGTTAAAAGAATTTCTAAACTTGAATAGAAATACTTTTTATATACCTGAAGGATATGATTTGACCTGGGAAGAGATTTTTAATAGAGGCGAGTTGGAGCTACCCGAACCTGTTGACCTTCAAGATATTCCCTCACCCAGGATTATCTATGTAGGTGCGCTTAGTGTAAGGATTGATCTAAAACTTTTAGAGTATATAGCTAAGAGCAATTCTTCCTGGAATATTGTATTAATAGGTTTTGCTCCTTCATCAGAGCTATTAAAATTAATCAAGCAGTTTAATAACATTTATTACTTGGGCCCTAAAAAGTATAACGAAGTGCCCTACTATCTTTTGAATTCTGAGGTATGTATATTACCACATATTGTGGATGAATTCACTGCTACAGTAGAACCACAAAAAATGTTTAATTATTTAGCTGCAGGCAAACCAGTAGTTTCCACTCCCTGTGCCGGGGTGGAAAAATTCAAAGATTTTATAACCATAGCAAGTACCTATAACGAATTTGTTGAAGCCATAAATTTTTGGTTAAAAAATGACTCTAAAGAATATTGTTTGAAGAGAAGAGAAGCGGTAAAAGAGTATTCCTGGTTTAATATTGGTAATAAAATTATGGACCTGGTAGAAAATTCTTTAAAAACATTGGAAGCTAACAAAGTTTCCAACCCCGCTTATTATTCTTATTCTCGTCCTGAGATTCAAGCCCTTATTCCTTCCTCAGCCAAAAAAATACTGGATATTGGCTGTGGAACGGGTGAGTTAGGTAAAGCCTTAAAAGAAAGGCAAGATTGTGAAGTGACGGGGGTAGAGATTGTACCTGAGGTAGCCGACAAAGCAAGAGAGAATCTGGATAAGGTAATAGTTGGAGATATTGAAGAAATAATAGATGACCTACCAGAGAACTATTATGATGTGGTTATTTTTGCCGATGTGCTTGAACATCTCAAAAACCCCTGGAAGATTCTCAGCCAGATCAAGACTCGCATAAATGCACAGGGTATTGTGATAATTAGTGTTCCTAATGTGAGACATTGGTCAGTTATAAAAGACCTTTTGGAGGGCAGGTGGGATTATCAAGAAGCTGGGATTTTAGACAAAACCCATTTGAGATTTTTCACTAAAAAAACTATTCTGGATATGCTGGATAAAGCAGGATTTAAAGCTACTAACTTACAAGGAGCTATCTTGCAAGGAGTGGAAGTACCACCAAGTTTTTTGCATGCTCTAAAAACCTTAGGAATGGAAGTGTCCACTTTAGAAGAGGAAGGACGAATATATCAATATCTTTTGGTGGCTCAGCCTAAAGAGGTAACTCCGAAAACCTTGAGTCTCACCTCTATCATCATCCTCACCCGTAATAACCTTGAATATACTAAAATGTGCCTTGAGAGTATTCGCCGGTATACTCCCGAGCTTCATGAAATCATTGTGGTAGATAATGGCTCGACCGATGGAACAATTGAATACCTAGAAGCTCAAGAAGATGTAAAACTAATTAAGAATGGTTTGAATCTGGGTTTTGCTCTGGGAAACAACCTGGGACTTCGAGAAGCTCAGGGAGAGTATATCGTCATTCTCAATAATGATACTGTAGTTACTGAAGGGTGGTTAACCCGGCTTATCAATAGCGCTCAATCTAACCCTCAAGTGGGGATAGTGGGACCTCGTTCTAACTATGTAGTAGGAGTGCAACTGGTAAAAAATGTCCCTTATGGAGACAATATGGATGCTATGCAGGAATTTGCTCGTCAGTGGAGTTTGGAAAACTCTGGTAGATATGAAGAAGCTCTCAGAGTGATAGGTTTTTGTATGCTGGTAAAAAGAGAAGTGATTGAGAAAATAGGAGGATTTGACCCTTACTATGAGGCAGGAAATTTTGAAGATGATGACTTTTGTATCCGGGCTCAGCGAGCAGGATTTAAGATAAGAATTGCCCACGACGTTTTTATCCACCACTTTGGTAGCAAAACCTTCCAGAGTGAGAAAATTGATTATCGACAAGTTATGCTAACCAATTGGGAAAGGTTTAAGAGTAAGTGGGGGTTACCTCGAGAACTCCCCATAGAAAGAGGATATCCAATTTATGAGCTTATTCAAGGAGGTTTTGACCAAGATAAGCATTTTGTCCCCCTTTCTATAGAACCGCTATCTCTTGAGGAATTACGCTCTCAAACTTATCTTTCTGAATTTAACACTCTTACTTTACGCTGGTTTTTAAGTAATTTTGAACCTCAAGATGATGTTACTCTGGTTATTTATCATCCCGAGGAAAAGGCAGAAGAAGAAGTAGCTAAAGCTATTCAGGAGCTCGGATATGATATAGATAAGACACCTGATATTTTACTGTATTATCATCCTTTACCAGAAAATAAAATACCTTCTTTAGTTGCAGCAGTGGATAAGGTAGTAGTAGATTCTGACTCCTCTCCTTTTCTTATCTGGGCTAAATATTTAAACAAAGAGGTTGTTGAGATAGAAACGGCTCTACACGAACCTTGATTATCACAGCGAGAAAAGAGAAAAGCTTACACAGGTGCCCCCTATAGTTCTTGCCCGTCATTCCCGAAATCCTCAGTCGGGAATCTACCTCGTTTGTCATTCCCGAAATTAGTAGTCGGGAATCCATGTTTTTAAATAATTTAGACCACGGCTCGAAAGTCGCCGGGGTGACGAGGAGGTGGGAATCCAAAGGTTTTGAAACCCGTGGACCCCTGATAGAAACATTCAGGGAGGGGTGACGGACAACGGGATAATAGAAACATTCAGGGAGGGGTGACGGACAACGGGATAATAGAACTATTCAGGAGTGACACCCCCGCCGTCATTCCCGAAATTTTTAATCGGGAATCCATGCTTTTTCAATACTGTGGACCCCTGATAGAGGCATTCAGGGGCAGGCTAAAAGCGGCTTAAAGATTGCCGGGGTGACGAGGAGGGGGGAATCCATGTTTTTCCCCTTAAATAATTTGGATTCCTGATAGAACCATTCAGGAATGACAGGCAAGGGGATGATAGAGACATTCAGGAATGAGAGATGAGAGGATGATAGAAACGTTCAGGGGTGATGGGACAAGGTGTCATTGCGAGTTCGTGGTTTCGCTTACGTGGCAATCCCGAGTTTTTTACTCTATCTAATTTGCTTTTTAGTATTTGCCAAAGATTCAAAAGAGAGATCGCCACGTCGCTGGGGCGTATTTCCCCAGCGGAATTGGGTTTAGTTTTCTCTATCTCTTTTGCTTTTATCTTACGCCGTA
>Ga0208938_1001026_pt1 | contig 17262 bp, 9 predicted proteins | sample AD_UKC125_MetaG_FD_184434 | JGI IMG/M metagenome (GOLD analysis project Ga0208938, IMG submission 184434) | Active sludge microbial communities of municipal wastewater-treating anaerobic digesters from USA - AD_UKC125_MetaG (SPAdes) (version 2) | ecosystem: Engineered > Bioreactor > Anaerobic >...
TCGATTATAATTAAACGGGTAAATATCTATCTTTTGAGCATCATTGAAATATAGCATTACAAATTAAATAATTAAACTGTGCTTCCTTGACAATAACGATAAGAATGTGATAGAAAGTAGCACAAAAGGAGGCGAGGTTGAGTGGCCGATACTAGGCTGATAATTGCTTCCAACAGGTTACCCTTTACTGTGGTGGAAGATGAAGGAAAATTGGAGTTAAAGGCGAGTGCAGGAGGATTAGTGACGGGCTTGAGCGCCTATCTTGACTCACTGCAACACTCGGCTTTTACGGAGCTGGTCGAGTATGTATGGCTTGGATGGCCCGGGGCATCCATAAAAGACGAGCATAAAGATTACATAAGAGAAATTGCAGCCAGTAATTTCAATGCCCATCCTGTGTTCGTGCGAGAGGAGGCCATGGAGGCCTTTTATCACGGCTTCTGCAACAAAACGATATGGCCCTTGTTTCATTATTTCCCAAGTTACGTCGTCTACGAAAAGGAAAGTTGGGAATCTTATAAGGTGGTCAATGAATATTTTTGCGATGCCATCATGGAAGTGTTGCGCCCAAATGATATACTGTGGATCCATGACTACCATCTAATGCTGCTTCCCAGCATGATCAGGCGTAAGATGCCGGGAGCTTCCATCGGGTTTTTCCTTCACATTCCCTTTCCGTCTTATGAGCTCTTTCGCCTTTTGCACAAAAAATGGGCATCGGGGATATTGGAGGGGCTTTTGGGTGCAGACCTGATAGGATTCCATACTCACGACTACACTCAATATTTTTTGAGATCGGTGCTGCGCATATTGGGAATTGAAGCCAGCATGGGCAAAATGTTCGTGGGCGATAGGTTGGTTAAGGCCGACACATTTCCCATGGGCATAGATTTCTTCAGATTTCATAACGCCGTGAGCTCCAAAGAAACCGAAACAGAAAGGAAAAAGCTTGAAGATACTCTTTCGGGCCTGAAAACGATAATTTCGGTCGATAGGCTCGATTATTCAAAAGGGCTTTTAAACCGGCTCGAGGGCTTTGAACTTTTCCTAAAGGAAAACCCGCAATGGCACGAGAAGATGGTCTTACTGCTCGTCGTTGTTCCTTCCAGGATCGGCGTTGATCGGTATCAGGCCATCAAGACCAAAATTGACGAGATGGTTGGCAGCATTAACGGCAGGTTTGGAACGATCAACTGGATGCCCATCATATATAAATACGGCCACGTTCCGTTTCATCAACTGGTTGCCCTCTACAGCATGAGCGATGTCGCTTTAATTACGCCCTTGAGAGACGGAATGAACCTAGTATCAAAAGAGTACGTGGCCTCAAGGAAGGATATGCCGGGCGTGTTGATTCTAAGCGAGTTTGCAGGCGCTTCAAAGGAGCTGGGTGAAGCTATTTTGATCAACCCGAACGACAGGGAAGAGATTGCTTCTGCCATCCGGGAAGCGCTTGAAATGCCCTTAAAGGAACAAAAAAAACGAATTGGCATCATGCAAAATAGGTTAAAAAATTACGACGTAGTCAAGTGGGCAACCAGTTTTATAGACGAATTAGAGGGCATTAAAAGTGAGCAAAAAAGGTTTCAAACCAGGATGCTTAATGCAAATGCAAAAAAAGAATTATTAGACACCTTCGAAAGGGCTAAACGGCGCATATTATTGCTCGATTACGATGGAACCTTGGTGCCTTTTGTAGGGGATCCCGCGAAGGCAGCTCCGCCAGCCGAGCTTTTGAAGCTTCTGCAAGAATTGTCTGAAATTGATGGGGTGGACATTGTGATTATAAGTGGCAGGGAAAGGGCTGTCCTTCAGTCGTGGTTAGAAGATCTTGACGCCGGCTTCGTGGCTGAGCATGGCGTTTGGATTAAAGAAAAGGGAAAGGATTGGGAGTTGCTCAGGCCTGTAAGCGCCGATTGGAAAAGAGAGCTACTTCCTCTGTTAATGCAATATGCTGATAAAGTTCCTGGTTCTTTCGTCGAAGAGAAGGAATATTCTCTAAGCTGGCATTATCGTAAGGCCGATCCCGAACACGCCGCAGATGTGGCAAGGGAGTTGACGGATATTTTGTTGCGATTTACTGCTAATACGAATGTTCAGGTAATGCAAGGCAGTAAAGTGATAGAAATTAGAAATGCTGGGATAGATAAGGGAAAAGCTGCTCTTTATTTCCTTTCGAAGGCGGATTACGATTTCGTCCTGGCCATAGGAGATGACAGGACAGACGAGGACTTTTTCCGAAGTTTGCCGCCTTCAGCTTGGACGATAAGAGTGGGAATGGTGCCTTCTAGTGCAAGATCTAATGTGATGAGTTATAAAGATGTTAGGAAGTTATTAAAGGAAATAAATAACTGCGCGAGGAGTGAAGGGTAATGGAGAAAGCATTTCGCTTTTTTTCCGAGGCTCATTGCGTCATGTTGCTTGGCATAAAATCAAGGAATCCAATTCAGCTTCTTGAAGGTATTAAAAAGGTGCCCTCATCTTCGATATATTATCATACTCACAGATTTCTCCAACAGCATTATCGAGTTTCTCCCGAGCCTCCTAACGATTTTGCTTACTGGATAACCAATATTCTGGGGCTAAGAGAGCTGGGAGAAAGCATTTCAAGCGTGGATATCATTAATGTAGACTCCCTGGAAGATCTCAGAAAGGAATATGTTACAAGACTTGAAAATCATATATTAAGCGGGGAATACATTAGCGACTGCATTGAGGGACATGAATTTCACTTTTTTGACTGCAAGACTTTTGTGTATCCCACGCCGTTCATCGCAAAAGACGTGGGCGAGCTAAAGGAAGCTCTGGAGAAGGTGCATATTAATTCACTTTGCTTTCATATTTTTGAGCCTAAATTGCGCTACCAAAGAAAAGAGAACGATTTTTCTGCCTGGCTGAGGAATATCGGAGAGGGAAAATTGGCTGATCGAATATCGAGGTTGGATCCTTACGCCTTTACTCTCGAGGGCTTGAGGCAGAAAATCATCAGAATATTGGGGAGAGATGATTAAAATGAAGGCAAACATTAAAGATTATTCTTCAATAGTGGGACAAACTGTTATCGATGAGCTATTCTTACTTGCCGATAAACTCAAAGGCAAGGTCATTCAAAATGTAAATTCCACTGCGGTAGGCGGAGGAGTAGCAGAAATTTTGTCCCGGATGATAAATCTTTTAAAGCAACTTGGAGTGGATGCTCGTTGGGACGTAATTAAGGGTGATGAGAAATTTTTTAACATTACGAAAAAAATGCACAACGCCTTGCACGGCGTTGACGTAGAGGTATCGCTCGAAGATCTCATGTACTTTCAGGAAATTAACCGGCAAAACGCAAAAGAAATGGATCTTTGCGGTGATATCTTGTTCATCCACGACCCTCAGCCAATCGCCCTGGTTGAGCAGAAGGAGACCCTGGGCAAAAAGTGGGTGTGGAGATGTCACATTGATTTTACTACTCCCAAAGAAGAAGTTATGGCTTTTCTAAAGTTATATATCGAAAAATATGATAGCGCAGTGTTTTCGGCGCCGGCCTTTGCGAGGAAGTTGAGCATACCTCAAGTTTTGATCTCTCCCTCCATAGATCCCTTAAGCGATAAAAATAGGGAATTGCCTCAGGAAGTAATAAATTCCGTGTTGGATCGCTTCGGTATCGACAGGACTCGCCCCATCGTGACGCAAATTTCTCGTTTCGATTATTTGAAGGATCCCATAGGCGTAATCGAGGTCTATAAAAGGGTCAAAAAGCACATCGATTGCCAGCTTGTACTTGCAGGCGGAGGTGCCACCGATGACCCGGAAGGAGCCAAAGTCTTGGAAGACGTTAAGAATGCCGCTGCAGATGATCCTGACATTCATGTGCTGCTCCTTCCACCTGCCAGCGATATCGAGATCAATGCGCTTCAAAGGGCTTCAAGCGTGATTTTGCAAAAGTCGCTCAAAGAGGGATTTGGCCTTACAGTTGCGGAAGGCCTGTGGAAGGCAAAACCGGTGATCGCCTCGGCGGTTGGCGGAATTCCCCTTCAAATCGCACATAAATATTCCGGGATCCTCACCTATTCTATTGACGGAACGGTACATTATCTAAAGCAACTTTTATATGAACCCGACTATGCCCAAAGATTAGCCTTGAATGGCAAAGAACACATTAAAAACAACTTTCTCATAACAAGGCATATTCGCGACTATTTGCTCCTTTTTTTGTCGTTATATCACGAAGACGATATCGTCAGTTTGAATGAAATGGGTCTTTAATGTTTGAGCTTTAAAGAAGCGCGTAACGAGGGGGTTCACGCTAGGTTTTGATCGATAGTTTGGAGCGTTTTCGTGATGTCGTCGTGTATTACGCCGTCAGCTAAGTCGTCAAAGGGAGTGGGGGATTTGTTTACTATGAAAAGTTTGGCGCCCCTTCGTTTGGCCATGACGGGGTATTGATTGGCAGGTGAGACTTCCAGGGATGATCCCAATACTAGGAAACAGCCGCATGACATAGAGAGCTCATGAGCTTTTGCCAAGGCCTCCTGGGGAAGGAGTTCTCCGAACAACACGACATTTGGTCTAAGGGCACCGTTGCACTCGGGGCATTCGATTTGATCTAAAAGCATGACGCTGTCGAATGTCCTTCCGCAGAGCGAGCAAAGGGCCTCGCGAAGGTTTCCATGAAGCTCGTACACTTTCGTTGATCCTGCTTGTTGGTGCAAGCGATCTACATTTTGGGTTATGATGCCCAAGAGCAATCCCCTCCGTTCCCATTTGGCAAGAATTTCATGTCCCATGTTTGGTTTGACCTCAAGCAGCGCCCGGATTCTGTAGCGGTAAAATTCATAAAATTCCTCAGGATTGTTTCTCATCGCTTCTATCGAAGCCAATTGCCTTGGATCGCGGTTTTTCCATAGCCCTTGGTCACCGCGAAAGTCGGGCAACCCCGAAGCCGTGCTCATCCCTGCGCCGGTTAAGACTACCACCTCTTTTTTTCTGAGGTGATCCGTAATGCGTTCCAATACATCCATTTATACTTCACCCTTGAAGAAAATATTTGTGGCCAATTTGCGAAAATATAGCTAAAAACCAGACATGCTTTTGCTTAGTTGTCATTCCAGTTTAGTTTATTGCGATAATCACTATAGCTTGTAAAAAAGGGTTAGGCAAGCTAAATGTACTACATTTTGAGTAGTGAAGAGTGGGCTGCGGGTACGTAAGCTGACCGAAATTACTGTCATGTGAAAATAAGCAAAAAAGAAGAAGTTCCGTAGAAGCAAGTAAGCCTTGTAAAGAGGGTAGCATAGCAAGGTCTTGCGAGCCTCAAAAATACTTCGGACGGATTTTGAAACTAGCGTCTGCCTGAGACGGAGGTATTGACACGATAGAGTATGTAATGCAAAATTAAAATGAATATTCTAATAAGAAGAGAATAGATGAGAAAGATAGCTATTTGCTGTGTTATGTTGTTAACCAAAGAATAGCCCAAAAGCAGTGTATATTTTTTAGCAACCTAACTATTCTCTAAATAAGAATTATGACCTATTGCCAGATGATAGAGCAGTGAATGAATAATTGGGCAGTCCGTTAGGAAGGAGTTAAAGATTGGTGACTTGGCATATAGGTGCAAGGTCTTGAAACATTCCAGTTGATGCAGAAAGGTACTATAAAGTATAGGGTAGGGTTGGATGAGTTGAAAGTGATTGCTAATTCCGGGGGATCTCCTCCAGCAAAGAAAGCGATAAAGCGAGCTGAAAATAACATACCAAGGTTAACCGAAAATGTGAAACAGAGGATTCAACAACCCAATAAGAAAGGGCCGACATTAGAGCAGTGTTGTCGTCGATTAGTAGCTTTAGGGAAAAAACAGGGTGGCTATATAACTTTTCAAGCTATAAGCGATTTGTTCCACACTATTGAATGCGAGGTATCCATCGAAGCAATTGATAGGATTTATGAATGCTTAAAGGCTGAAGGTATCGAGCTTGTTGATCAATTGCCCTATGGCTGTATTACAGATAAGACTTCGTGGAATTCCCTAGATATTTTTTATGATGATTTGAATAAGCATAAACTAAAGCCTAAAAGAAGAAGCAAAAGGCGTGGACGTTTTTCGACATTGGATCAAGAGCCCTTGAAATCGACGGCGAACATCGAAGATGTTCAAGGTAGGGATATACAAATCCAGGATGATAGATCGTATCTTTTAGCAGATTCTAGCGTGCAGATATTACTGCAATATATTGGTCAAATAAAGCAATTGACAGCTAATGAGGAACGGCGACTAGCCAAATTAGCCAAAGAGGGAGATCGAGAAGCAGCCATACACCTCATTGAAGCCAATCTTAAACATGTTTTTAATAAAGCCACTAATTATGTTGGCATGGGTTTGGATTTCCTTGATCTTTTCCAAGAAGGGTGTATCGGTTTAATTAAAGCACTGGAAAAATTTGATTGGCGACAAGGAGTCAGGCTTAGTAGTTATTCTTCCTGGTTGATTTTTCAGACTATTAATCGGGCTATTGATGATTATGGTAGAGCTATTCGTTTGCCCTCGTACCTGACGGAGAGCATCAAGAAGCTACAAAAAATGACAGACGATTTCTATAAGGTCCACGGACGTGAACCAGTGGCAAAAGAAATATCCGATGTCATGGGTTTATCAGAACGCAAGGTGCGTGAATTACAGATAATTGCTCAACCTATTGTGTCATGGGAAGCGACATTGGCCGAATGGGAAAAGACTGGTGCTTATCCAAAGTGGTTTTTGGAAGATCATTCACTATCACTGGAGGAGCAAAATATAGATAGAGATTTGTTACACGATGCTGTATCTGAATTTATGGCCAAGTTGAAACCAAATGAACAACGAATACTGCGGTTGCGTTTTGGTTTTGACGGTTGTGAGCCACAAACCTTAGAGGAGATTGGACGTCTCTTTGGCGTAACTCGTGAGCGTGTGCGTCAAATCGAAGTAAAGGCACTTAAGAAGCTTAAGCATTATATGATTTCCAATAAGGAATTGCGTGATTTTCTGGGATATTAATCACGAAGGGAAGTATGATTTTGCATGTATGGGATTCAATGGGATAGCGATACAGGCGGTATTTTATTGGTCGATGGATATGATACAGGCGTGAGGAGCGATGTTCGCCCCGTATTTTATGAAGAACTTGATTTACTGGGCTTTGAACGCTATTGGAGTTATCCAAAAGTTGAAGAACCTCTTCTCTGGGCTATCGGTAGTCGTAGATATTACTATCATGGCGAATTAGTGGCAAAGGCTGAAGGTGGTGGATTGTTTTCCAAGCCTGAACTTAAAATCCATCGCTCAGGACTTATCCTCGAACCTGTCAAGGTTGAGGCTATGGTGAATAAAAATGGGGCACTCCTCCAAGGACTTGTCCAAAAGTCGCTCAAGTTCATTTATCATACGTATGCACGCCAACAGCATAAAGTAGATATAGTAGCTGTAGCTTTTTCAGGCGGTAAAGACTCCATCGTTACTTTAGACCTCGTTCAGCGAGTTTTGGAACCAAATCAGTTCGTCGTCGTTTTTGGCGATACCGGCATGGAAATTAGCGATACATATTATGCAGTGGAGGCAGCCAAAAGACGGTGGCCACACTTGTCTTTTTACACTGCCAAAAGTGCTAAAGATACCCTGACAAGCTGGCGTGAAATGGGACCTCCAAGCCGCATACATCGCTGGTGTTGTTCCGTCCACAAATCGGTGCCTACGTTATTACTACTGCGTAAGCTTTTAAACAAACCATCAGCTAAAGCAATGATCATTGATGGGGTGCGGAATGATGAAAGCAGCGGCAGAGCGACTTATCCTTCTTTGACTTTAGGGGGCAAACACAAGACGCAAATAAATGCTAGCCCCATTATTACATGGAGTGCAGCTGAAGTCTTTTTGTATCTCTTTGGTAGGCGATTGCTTTTGAACAAGGCCTATCGTTATGGTGCCACACGCGTTGGTTGTGCTGTTTGCCCCATGGCTTCAGTATGGTGGGATATTATTAGTGGGTCTGTTTATTGGCAAGATATGAGATCTTTTATTGAAGAGCTATGTTCTTACGCCATTAGTTCAGGTATCCATCATGATGAGGAAATCAAAAAATATATAGAGAAAGGAAGTTGGAAAGGTCGGGCTGGTGGCCGATATGTTTCTGGCGGTGGAAATCGTGTGATTGAGCAGACAAGCAATAATAAGGTTATTTTTTCACTGCGCTACCCCGCTGAAGATTGGCAAGAATGGGCCAAAACTCTTGGTCATGTAGTGAGAACCGGCATAGGGCAGGGATACATAGAGAGAGGCGGCAACACATATCCTTATTTCGTACAAAAAAACGATCACAGCGTTACTGTAGAAGTGGGTGGTTTGGCGAACGCAGACCGATGTACTCTTAAGGCATTTCGTGCTGTAGCACTTAAAAGTGCCTATTGCTGTCACTGTCAAGCCTGCGAAGCTGAATGTCCTGTTGGAGCTTTGATTACCTGTGAGCAGGTTCATATCGGCGATAAATGTCAGGCTTGTGGTCGATGTCTTGACTTGCATGGCGAGCCGTGCTTAACCGCTAAATCTTTAGCTCCAAGTGAGGGGGTGTCAGTTGTGAAGAGTGATGGATCACAACATGTTAGATTACATGAATATCGTACCTTTGGAATGCGAAAAAGTTGGTTAAATGATTTTTTTTATTCTCTCTATAATTGGGGAAGTCAAAATAATTTAGGACCAGATCAGTTTGATGCTATGTTACAATGGCTTAAACATGCTGAATTAGTTGAAAGTGGGAGTAATAAAAGATCTCTGACTATTACTGATTTAGGTAAAAAGTTGACTCTGTGGGGAGTGAATAACATGTTAACTTGGGCCGTTGTCTGGACCAACTTGGCACGTAATTCAACCCTTATTAAATGGTATCTCACAGCCGTTCCCTGGGGGGTCACAATGACGAAGGCTGAATGTGTAACTAAAATGGGTGAATACTATTCCCAGGGCGAGCGAATGCGAAAGAATGCAACGTCAGCTCTTTTTGGATTACTTACTAAAACACCTTTGGGCAATGAATTAGGACTTGGCGTGGAGGTAAATCCAGGCAAGCGTATGGGTAGTGCGTTATACAAAAAGGGTTGGCTAACACCAGATCCCTTAGCTGTCCTTTATAGCCTCTATCGATATGCGGAAAAGACATCACGATATGAGTTCACTGTGCATGAATTGTATGAGGGTACTGACGAGGGTCCGTATACATTGTTTGGCGTTCCGCAGGATGCGCTAATAGGGATTGTGAAGGGTTTATCAGCTCGTGATGATAGTTTAATTCGTGTTGATATTGTACGTGATTTAGACAATATTTTTTTGAATCATCACAATAAGTCAATTGAGGTGCTTGATTGTGTCTAATTGGTATTATGAAAAAGGTTGGACTCGCCATAGGATATTTGGATTACGAAAGGAATGGCTGGAATTTTACCTTTCTGATCGTGAAGGTTGGCGACAAAACTCGACCCTGGGCAATCGACAGGTTGATTCCTTTGCCACATGGCTAAAAACGGCAGGCATAGAGGATAAAAAGGGTAACTTAACTGCATTGGGAATGGAATTTATTAGACGTGGAGTAGATGATTTATCTCTTTGGGAATTACTTTGGGTCAACGTTGTCTTTTCTTTTCCAACGGCACGTTGGTATGCACATCTGGGACTAGGTACATGGTCCACCACTGAGTTAAAAGCGATGCTCGAACAATCGGTTCCCCGCTTGGCCGAACGAACGGTGATCAATGCCATAATGGAACTTGCTGGGTTGCTTGAACGAACCCCAGTGGGAAGGGAACTTGGTCAAGGATATGTTAGCGGCGACAAACCACGTCGCATCTCGCGCATAGGCAGAGAACCTAACGATTCTGCTATAATCCACTCATTTGGTAAATTATATCTTCAGCAAGACAGAACAAGACTTCTATGGTCTGATGATGTTACTTGGCCCTGGGTGGTTTTCGGTTGCAATCGGAACTGTGTTTTGGGACGTTTGACTAATATGGATCATGATCATTTTAAGATTGACGATAAGGGGATAACAATTTGCCTATCCGAAAAGGAGGAATGGCAGTGTGGCGATATAGCGATTTCTTGGCTGTAAGGGAAGACTTTATCCCGGTATTTTCGGAAGAAGTAGATAAAAACCGCCGGGAGGATTGGAAGTTTTTCATCCCTCATGATCAGATGAAAACATTATTGGACAAACTAATGACTGCCTTAGAACGAGCGCATGGCGGAGATAAGCGCTCTATATGGCTTACTGGAGCCTACGGTACGGGCAAAACTTATGCTTCCTTTGTGATTAAGCACTTACTAGAGGATGACCTTGAGGTTATTGAGGAGTATTTTAAAAAACATCAAATTCTAACACCTTTATGGCAACGCTTCAAGGCGCTGCGTCAAAAGGAGCCTTACTTGGTAATTTACCGTTCGGCGTCCGGGCATATTACCTCAAGCCGTGGTTTAATGATAGAAATACAACAGGCGATTAAAGAGCAGTTACGAGGCCACGGCTATACTAACGCATTCAGCGAAAGCCTTATGGATCAACTTGTAAGTAAATTAAGCGATCCAAGCGGCATATTTAATTGGAATGCAGCTTTTACAAAATATCGCGGTCGCTTTCGGACTGTTGCAGCTGCCGCCGATGTCATTGAGCGCCTCCGCGCTGGCGATGTGAAACTTGGTGAACAAGTAGCTGCCGTATTGGAAGAAGAGGGGCTGACTTTAGCTGATTCTCCTACTGCTGTTAAAGCCTGGATCAAAGAGGTTATAGAAGTCAACGACTTGCAAGGTATAGTATTTATCTGGGATGAATTTACCGAATTCTTCACGAATAACGTGCCTGTTACGCCGTTGCAAGAACTTGCTCATGCTACAGCTGACATGCCTTTTTACCTCTTCCTTATAACCCACCGTTCCTTAAATCAGTTTACGCGCATCGATGAAGACACGCGGAAAAAATTGCTCGATCGGTTTCATAATTGTAAGTTAGAGATGGTCCCTATCACTGCATATAAGCTTATCTCTAATGTAATTGAGGTTAAACCTGACTACAAGAGCGAGTGGGGGGATAAGCTGGATTCCCTCTGGAGTCAAGTAGAAAAAGCAATACTTCAAATTCACGTTTTGGGAGAACAAGTCAATAAAGAAGAGATTAAACGAATGGCTCCCATACACCCATATACTGCCTATCTCTTGGCCACAATTTCATCGCTTTACAGCTCAAGCCAACGTACTTTGTTTCAATTTTTAAAGACAGATCCTCCCGGGTCATTTCAGTGGTTTATTGCTAATTATCCGCAGAATTCTTGGTATTGGTTAACTCCTGATTATTTATGGCAGTACTTTTTCGAGGACGTTAAGGGCGTTGAGATCGATAACATCGAAGCTATAAACAATCTTCTTAGCTATTACAATTCCAAAAAACATGACATGAACGAGGAAGAACTAAAGGTATTCCGTGTAATGCTATTATTACTTGCACTATGGACACAGACGCAAGGTGTCCATAGCCTGCTTAAGCCGAAACTGTCTAACATAAAAAACATGTTTCTTGGGACCGAACTTTATCAAAAGATCAGGGAAGTAGCTGACGCGCTTTGTTCCAAGAATATTATGTATGCCATATCAATAGGCAATGATATGGAGTACATGATACCTACTTCTACCATAGATCAAAACAAATTAAATGAATGTCGTAGATGGGTCGAAAATGCTTTTACTTTCGAGAAGGTGGCTAAGGAAAAGGACTCTGATGTTGGTTTTGCGTCTAAAATCATGGGGTTACTATCCTTATCAGGTGCAGCCAGACTTCGCCATCCAATTCAAATAGTGTCGGCTAAGGAATTCAAGTCACGGCCCGAGCGCGTTTTTCAGGGAGCAGGTAGGACTTACGAAATAGGTGTAATTCTGGTGGTTGCTCAAGAGGAAGAAGATTTGGCTAGTTCAGAAGTCGTGGCTGCGGAGGTTAGCAAGGTTTATACAAATTATTGCATACTGATCAGCCAAGTAGCCTTTAGTGCAAGAGATTGGAAAGAATGGCTTGATTTTCAGGCTTATTCTAAATATTACCAAGAAATGAAAGACAATAAAATGCAAAGGTATTATGATGCTAAGGCTAAAGACATCATAGACAGTTGGCTTAATATGGTCCGCATAGGTAGGATTCGTGCCTTTTTCAGGGGGCAACAGGAAGAACTAGATGGGTGTCAGGCTGTCGCTGGATATCTAGAGGATGTTGTAAATTTGGTTTTTCGCTATGGTCCCGAACGGCTGAGCAAGGTTGCTACCCTGTATACCCAATCGTGGGGAAAGGCTGGTGCTGAGATTGGCCTGGGAGTGGCGCAAAATATTCAGCAACCATACAAAAGCGTGGTAAACGAACTCCAAGCACTGGGTTTTTGGGAAGGTAAAATTTCAAGGCATCTGGACCATCCTTTGAGCAAGATGCAAAGTGTTGTGGATGAGTTTTTTAACACTAATGTGCATGTCAATTTAAAACAATTATGGGAGGCTTTACAGCAGCCTCCATACGGCCTCATGCCTTCGCCTATCGGCATCTTGATTTTTGCCTTCCTTTTGCGTAAATATGCCAATGGTTATTATTATTCCGACGGCAACAATTCCTTCCCGCTAAATCCCAATAAGCTTGCAGAGCTTATTGAACAGGTTATGAAGTGTTTCAGGTTTTCTGAAAACTACACGATTAGAAAAATGTCTATCGAAGGTGAGCGTTTTTGCCATATTGCACGCGACGTTTTCCGCCTAACCCAAGAACAGGCAGCCTACCCAGAAGAGGCGCGAAAAAACATTCGAAGGATAGTTTCAGAATCGGGTTACCCATTGTGGACGCTTATGTACTATGTCCAAGGAACCTACTCTATTAGTTCGGTTAGTCATGTAATGGAAGCTGTGAGGGAGCTTAATGAAATTTTAACCTTTACTAAGGATGAGTTGGAAGATCGGGAAATTAAAGCAGTAGTTGATGTTGTAAGCCCAGTGCGTTATGACCTGTCTGAAATAATTAACAGGGATAGGATGCAGGAGGGCTTGAGGAGGTTTTTAGAGATTCATAATCCCCAACTGATCTCGCTCATGGGAAAACTGCACCTAGAAGTTTCTCATGTTATGAATAGGCTAAGAGTCCTGCTCAATGAGGATGCATTCTTGTGGACCGAAGAAAGTGTTAAAGAAAAGTTGCCTGAGGTGACCACTGAGCTTGATCTTGTGGATGCATTAAACTGTCTTTTAGGAGTGAAGAGACAGGATCTAAATGAACTTCGTAACTATTTCCGCAATAGCTGGTTCAAGGGCAAACTGCCACTCATTTGGCATAAAGAAGGCCAACCTGATGAGATAGCTACCCTCATAGAATATCTTTACGAACTGCTTTATCGCCCAAGTCAGGGCATAAAGGTTAACAGATCGGAAGATATACGTCGCTATAGCAGTCAATTGGCGTCAGTTTTAAATAAAGGCCCTTTTGTGGCAAGGGTTTTAGTTCAGAAATATACGGGTCATACTTTAAGCGATGCCGAATCTGAGGCGCTGTACAATGAACTGTCCGATCTTTCTCAAGCAAGTGAAGATGAGGCTAGATCAGCTATAGTGCTGGCCTTAAATAATCAAGTCCGGCAAAAGAAGATAGCGCAGCTTCGGCAACGTTGGCAAGAGCTTACAGACTCGGAATCTCCCGAGAGATGGAGTGAGGAAAGGGGCGTCCCTATTCAATGGATGCTGGAAGGCAAAGATCATCATGCATTCTTTGAGTACTACGATAACATTCATAAACTGGCTGAAACGGATATAGATAAATTGATAGAACATCTTTCTAATCACGCTGCCGAGTTTGTCAATCTTCAAGATCAACAATATGTTTCCGATAGGTTTATACGGGTGATCGCTGGTGATTATGCCGAGCTCGTGCTAGAGGCAAATATGGTTGATCAACTGCAGGCCTATATTCGTAGAAGGTTAGACGGGAACATATATCGATGGCCCATGCGGTTGAATGAAATTCAACAATTGGTTCGTCAATGGATAAATGAAAACTACCGCTCTATAGCCTATCCTAAAGTGTTAAACGTCATCGAATCCATACCGCCAGAGGAGGTGAAGCAGCTCATCAAACAATTAGCTGCCTATGATGCTCTTGTTGGAACCAAGTTGTTAGCTGCTATCGCTAAAGTCGAAAAGGAACCACGAAAGATAAAGAGGAGATTCCTCCGATGAAATGTTTTAGGAATATTGATGAATTAATATCTAATGTTAGGGAAGAAAAGAGTAAGGGCTGCAGATTTGCTACTCGCTTCATTCTAGTGCAGGGATCCCGGACTTGGGATGAACTTGTTACAAAACTTGCCTATGAGGTGGATAGAGTAATTCGTCTGTCCGAGTTTTGCAGTGGTCGTGACGTGTTCCCTGATATGACTAAGCTGCAGTATTACCTTAAGGAGGAAATATCTAACTGTAAAGACGTTTTGCTGATCCCAATGGCAGAATGTATCAGGCTTGATCCTGAAAGTGCCATAATTGTCCGTTCTTTAGCCGAATGGCCTGCAGAAAAAATACGACGACTTTATATACCGCTGTTATCAATAAATGAGTCTTTCTTTGCTGAAATGGATAATGTCTCACGTTACAAAAAAGATCTCCTTCCCGACATCTTGTCGATTGAAGGAGAAGGTGATTGTGAGATTGTAGTGGCACCCTTTTGTATCGAGTCTGAGGATCTTCTGATTGTCAATGGAATAAAAGAATACCTTTCCAGGTGGGAAAGTGGCAACGTTCATAAAATATGGTTGCAAACTGATATGGCAGCATGGTTGCCAAAGCGACGATTAGGTGGTAAGTGTAAGGTATACATATATCCTTCTTGCTTTGATTATGTCTGTAGAAGTGCCAACTGGGAGGAAATCAGGGAAGAGTGGGGATCTTCAGAGGACTGGGAAAGGCTGGCTACTCAAATGGGAGAAGGTGAAAGTCTGGATTGTGTAGCCAGTCGAATATTAAATGTTGCAGATTATAATTCTCAACAGCTGTTTGCAATGTGGAAAAACTTGGATGAAAGCAAACGTTGGCTTATATGGCTATGGAGCAAGGCAAAAAGCAACCCCGAATCTTATCTGTATCATGTTATCGAGAAAAGCAACAGCGTGAGCGACTTTATTGATAATGTTATAATGACAATATTTTCACTCCCTAAGTCGCTGTCCTTTAGCATGGAGCGTAAAGAGCTTTTAAAACTCCTTAGCGTCACTGTCATGCCACCTGAATTTTGGAAACGATATGATGAGCTATCAGGTCCTTTAGAGCGGATTGCGGTGTTGACGGATCTTTCAGTGACTGAGCGAGAAAAACTTGTGTCCTCTGTTGGTGAACTTCTATCGAGTCATTCCACTGACCTTTGGTGGGATTATCTTGAAGTAGCCTTCCCAAGGTTAACGTGGTATTTGGGGTTTCCTTCCACTGACGATGAGTTTGCTGATACCTACTTTTTCGCTTATAACCGTTGTAGATTGAGCGATACGGTAGATAGCACCATAAATGACTTAATCGATAAATGGGCCAGTGACCAATTGCTTTGGAATTACCAAGGAAGAAGCGATCTTGTAGCTAGGCAACGTTCCAACGGTTCAAAGATACTTTGGGTTGATGCTATGGGGGCAGAATGGCTTGGATTATTGATTAAGTTGCTGACAATGGATGGAGAGGTTGAATGCGAAGTGATGTTGGCTAGAGCTAACTTACCTACCATAACTGATGCTAATAAAGAATGGGAGGAAGACGAGGAAGTCATTCGCGATCTAGACGACATAGCCCATCATTACGCCTACACGTTTCCTCAATCCTTCCTTAAGGAAATGGAGCTGATTGACAAATTAGCCATTAGAGTCCAGGAATTGCTATCTCAATTTTCTGTTGTGGTTGTCACTTCTGACCATGGTCTTAGTAGATTTGCAGCCATAAGCAAAGAAAGAGTGGATCCTCCTCAAGGGACTACAGTTGATTCAAGAGGTCGTTTCGCAGCATTACAGGATGATGTCCTCAGTGAAAATTATGACGTTAATACATTATGGGTTTTAGTAAACAACGTCATTTGCTTGCCTACCCATTGCAGGTTTAAGGGTTGTATGGCTTCCCCTGGTGAGGTCCACGGCGGTGCTGCACCTGAGGAGTGTCTATCGCCGGTGATTGTTGTAAGAAAAGCATGTGTTGAGGTTCCGCTGAAATTTGAGCTAATTGAGGGAACTGTCAAGCTGAATCCCAGGGGTGAAGGCATTCTTGCCGTGAGATGCAATCGAACCATAGGTAATCTTGAGCTACATGTAACCGGTAGTAGTTTAAAAGGACAAGAAGCAGAGGCCTTAACTTGGGAATTCAAATTAAAGGACTGGAAAGCAGGCAAATATGCTGGAAGGCTGTATAGTGCTAATCGTTATGTAGGAAAAATTACCTTCGAAGCAGTAAAAGGCTTTATCCAGGATGATTTGGGATTGTGAGGTGATTTTTCAAAATGAATGCTAACGATATGTTACAGGACAAAATAAGAACTTTTTTCCAAGAAATGGTTGTCTATAAGGACCCAATCCAGAATAAATTTTTTTCATCCTTGAGCATCCCTTCCTATTTGCGTGACTGGATTGCTATGCGCTTCTCCGATGACGATGGGAAACTGAATTTGGATGAAGTCAGAGATTACATAAAAAACAATATCCCCACTAAGAATGATTGGGAATTGTTAAAAAGTAAGATGATCAACGATGGGCAACGTGTCAAATTTTTGGCCAAGATACGAGTCGAGATAGATGTCCGTACTGGTCACGGTGTTTTTAAACTGCCGGATTTGGGCTTCCCTAATCGTAAATATGAGGCCATTGTTAAGGATCATGTGCTTTATCAAAATCGCGAGGAACTCCTGAATGATAGCGAAACTTGGGGAGTCATTGAATGCGAGTGGAGTCCCTTTGGAGTGACTGGAAAAGAAGGCGATGGAGCTATCTATATGATCAGCTTCAAGCCCTTTAAGCCTTATAAAGTAGATGTTAACTATTACCAGGAAGTACGTAAAGAATTTACGTTGAGCGAGTGGATAGATATGTTGCTTTTGGCAGTAGATTATAACCCTGTAGGGTTTTTAGATACTCGCCAAAAGCTTGCCCTCCTCAGCAGGCTTCTTCCATTTGTAGAAAACCGCATTAACTTAATCGAATTAGCGCCCAAAGGTACGGGTAAAT
>Ga0208938_1001028_pt1:2500-17225 | contig 17225 bp, 16 predicted proteins | sample AD_UKC125_MetaG_FD_184434 | JGI IMG/M metagenome (GOLD analysis project Ga0208938, IMG submission 184434) | Active sludge microbial communities of municipal wastewater-treating anaerobic digesters from USA - AD_UKC125_MetaG (SPAdes) (version 2) | ecosystem: Engineered > Bioreactor >...
GCAAGTGTAGATAATCTAAGAAAATTCTTTAATGATGGTGAAATTAATTATGTAGAAAAAAAATTAGATGTTGAAAATATATCTACATTGGAAGATGTTATCGATGGTTTATATGAATCAAATAAAAGAGTAATATTTACCATGGGTAAAGGTGGAGTAGGTAAAACTACAATTGCAGCTGCTATTGCAGTTGAATTGGCAAAGAGGGGTAAAAAAGTTCACTTAACAACTACAGACCCAGCAGCTCATATAGGCTATGTGGTTGATGAAAGTTATGGTATAACAATGAGTAATATAGATGAAAAGGAAGAATTGGCAAAATATAGGGAGGAAGTATTAGCAAAAGCAAGAGAAGCAGATGTTTCTCAAGATGATATTGATTATATAGAGGAGGATTTGAGAAGTCCATGTACTCAGGAAATTGCTGTATTTAGAGCTTTTGCTGAAATAGTTGATCGTTCTGATGATGAAATTGTGGTTATAGATACGGCTCCTACTGGACATACAATATTATTATTGGAATCTACTGAAAGCTACAATAGGGAAATAGCTCGTACTCAAGGCGATACACCAGAGTCTGTTAAGAAACTATTACCAAAGCTAAAAGATGATAAATTCACAGAAGTATTAATAGTCACACTACCAGAAGCAACACCATTTTATGAAGCTAAAAGACTTCAAGAGGATTTGCAAAGAGCGGATATATTTAGTAAATGGTGGATTATTAACTCTAGCTATTACAATATAGATACAACTAACAAAATATTAAAAGCAAAAGCTGCAAATGAGGTTGAATGGATAAATAAAATATATGAGCTATCAGAAGGAAATGCTGCTTTAATTAAATGGTTTACTGATGAGCTGAAGGGAGAGAATTTAGGTAAGCTCTTAAGATAAGACCTACTTAATCAAAAAATGAGAGGCGGGAAATATATGAAAAAAGAAAACATATCGGCTGGAATAGGGTTTTTTCAAAAGTATTTAACAATATGGGTAGCTCTTTGTATGATAGCTGGGGTGTTAATTGGCAAATATATACCTGCAATACCTGAATTCTTTGGTAGGTTTGAATATGCAAATGTTTCAATACCAACAGCTATACTAATTTGGGTAATGATTTATCCAATGATGATGAAGGTGGATTTCCAAAGTATAAAAAATGTAGGGAAAAACCCTAAAGGTTTATATGTAACATGGATAACAAACTGGCTTATAAAACCTTTTACAATGTATATTATAGCTTCATTTTTCTTATTTGTTGTTTTTAAGAAATTCATAACACCTGATCTTGCAACACAGTATTTAGCAGGAGCAGTTTTACTAGGAGCTGCACCATGTACAGCAATGGTATTTGTATGGAGTACATTGACAAAAGGTAATCCAGCATATACAGTTGTTCAAGTAGCAACTAATGATTTAATTATATTGCTAGCTTTTGTTCCAATAGTTAAGTTCTTACTAGGAGTAAGCAATGTGCCAGTTCCATGGGATACTCTAATATTATCAGTTGTTCTATTTGTAGTAATTCCATTAACAGGTGGAATATTAACTAGAATCAATGTTATAAAAAATAAGGGTTTGGACTATTTTGAAAATGAATTTTTACCTAAATTTGATGGTGCAACAACTGTAGGATTGCTATTGATGCTTGTGCTACTATTTTCATTCCAAGGCGAAACAATATTGAATAATCCTTTACACATTTTGCTCATAGCTGTTCCCTTAACGATTCAGACATTTTTTATATTCTTTATAGCATATGGAGCATGCAAATGGTTTAGGATACCTTTTGATGTAGCAGCACCAGCAGGTATGATAGGGGCTTCAAATTTCTTTGAATTAGCAGTTGCAGTAGCAATAGCATTATTTGGAATGGATTCTCCAGCTGCACTTGCTACTACCGTAGGGGTATTAACAGAAGTACCATTAATGCTATTTCTTGTGAAGATAGCAAACAACACTAAAGGATGGTTTACTCAGTCAGAATAATTACTAAAATGAGGTGGTTTATATTAAGAAAAAAGTAGCCTTTATATGCGTTCATAATTCCTGCCGTTCTCAGATGGCAGAGGGATGGGCAAAAAAGTTAGGCAGTGATGTACTGGAAGTTTACTCAGCAGGAACAGAAGAATATCCAGAAGTAAAGCCTTTAGCAGTACAGGTAATGAAAGAAGTTGGAGTAGATATGACAGGGCACTATCCAAAACTATTAAGTGATATACCAGAAGAGGTAGATATCCTCGTTACAATGGGCTGTAATGTAGTATGTCCCTTTGTACCAAATAGCCACAGCGAAGACTGGGGACTAGAAGATCCATCTGGTGGACCTATAGAAGACTATAGAAAAACAAGAGATTTAATTGAAGAGAAGGTAGAAGACTTAATAAAGAGAGTTAAGGATAATGAAATATAGCTTAAATAGAGGTAGCATAATGACAGATAAGATTGAAATTCAAATGTTTGGAAATAGGGATGAGAATATTTGACTATAAGAAGAATATTGAAAAAGAGAAAATAAGGGCAGTTTTAGTAGGGAAAAACTCATTAAATATGAGTTTTTTCCTTAATCAATACATAATATATTGACAATCATCTATGTAGAGAAATATAATGCAAGTAGATAGGTTCCGATATCTGAAAATTTAATTAAAAGAGAGGGGTATGTATGAAAGGTAAAGAAAAAATAAAGGAAAGTATCCGTAAGAATTATTCAAAAGTAGCTATAAAAGGTTCATCAGGAGGATGTTGCTCTGGTGGTTGTAGTTGTAATGGAGAACCAATTGATATTTATAACACAACAGTTAATCTTGGATATACAGAAGAAGATCTTGCTACTGCACCTGTAGATTCAAATATGGGATTAGGCTGTGGAAATCCTATAGCAATAGCTAATCTAAAAGAAGGTGAGACAGTACTAGATCTTGGATGTGGTGGTGGCTTTGATTGCTTCTTAGCAAGTACACGGGTTGGCGATACAGGTCATGTTATAGGTGTTGATATGACTCCTGAAATGATCCAATTGGCAAGAAAAAATGCAGAAGAAGGTGGATATACCAATGTGGAATTTAGATTAGGCGAGATAGAACATTTACCTGTAGCTGATGAATCGGTGGATGTAATTATATCAAATTGCGTAATTAATTTATCACTGGACAAGGAGAGTGTATTCAAAGAGGCATATAGAGTTCTTAAACCAGGTGGGAGGCTATCAATATCAGATGTAGTTGCCACAGCAGAATTACCAAATGAGATTAAATAAGATTTAAATATGATAACTGGTTGTATAGCTGGTGCAGAATATGTTGAGAACATTAAAAAAATGATGGATAAAGCTGGTTTTAAGGATATAAAATTGACTCCTAAGGACAATGGTAAAGAAATAATTAAATCATGGGTACCTAACAGAAATATAGAAGATTATGTAATTCCATACATTATTGAAGCAACAAAATAGTAATTAGTTAGAAAATTAATAGAGTATTGATAACATGTTCATTTATGACATTATGTTTGGTAGATTGACTTTGATATTATACATAACGTTTCCTCATTAACCCATAGATATAAATGAAGTCATATGGTTTGTGGTATTTATATATATGTTGCTTCGATGCTACTCGGTGAAATGAATTTGGAAATAGCAGTTAATATAGGTATATAAAAAGCGATGGAGTATTTTTAAAATATCATAAAAATGTGGATATATCCTCATAAACAAATGAAACGGGTAGATATCTCTATAGAAGCGAATCATGTTGAGGTGGTTACTTTGCTTATAAGGAACGAGGTATCGAAATAGACAAATGGTATCACTAATGCCAGGTCTGCCCAAGGAGACTAGTGTTGGCGAAGGCTGATTGGAGACAAGCTATGACTGGGTGTGTAAAGGTTTTAGATTAGTATGTTTCAATTAATAGATGAGATAATAGATTTCATTATATAATCAATTATATTTAATGATATAATATAGGTGCAAAAAGAGATGATTTTATTCCTAGTATTGTTACTCATTGAGTTAGATAATTAAAGAAAATAAAATTATTAATTTCAAGTTACGGCGGTTGTAGTAATATAAATACTATGTTTTTATTAACAATCGGTAAGATAACTATCTTTTACTAGATATGAAAGTTACAAGTCTGCTATTTCAATTTACAAATAATAACATAACAAATCCTTAAGGTAATGTAATGTAGTGTTTTTTTGGAGTATTGGTGTAAGGGGGATAATCTATGGGAAAAATAGTTGTTGTGGATGATGAAAAAGAAATAGCTGATTTAATAGCTTTGTATTTAACCAACGAAGGATTTGAGGTGGTTGTTTTTTATGACTCTCAAGATGCTATGGAGTACTTAGAAGATAATATTCCTAAAGCCTTAATTTTGGATATTATGATGCCTAAAATAGATGGTTTGACTATGTTAACAAAAATAAGGGAGAAATATTATTATCCTGTAGTTTTAGTTACGGCCAAAAATGAAGATTTAGATGTTATTAAGGGATTGATGTTAGGAAGTGATGATTACATCAAAAAGCCTTTTAATCCTCTAGAGCTAGTGACTAGGGTAAAGGCATTGTTACGCAGAATAGAAGTATATGAAGAGCTTGACAAAAAGCAGAAAATGATATTTCAATACAAGGATCTACAGCTGAACTTGGAGACCCGAGATTGCTATGTGAAAGGAAAGAAGATAGATTTAACAACAACAGAGTTTGAAATATTAACATTATTGTTGATGAATATTGGCAAAAAACTTTCATCCGAGTGGATTTATAAGAGTATTACTGGAGATGACTATTATAATATGGCTTACAATAGTGTGGCAACCCATATCCGAAATTTAAGGATAAAATTAGGAGATTCTTTTGAAAATCCCCATTATATCAAGACCGTTTGGGGGGAGGGATATGTTATTGAAAAAAACGACTAAAAGTTTTCTTAAAGGTTTAATTATATTAACTCTCATATTGATTCTTATATATATGATTATTGGAAGTAACTTCCTACACATTTTTACAAACAATTTTATGTTTGACATAAGAGAAGTAAAGGTTTATGGTAAAACTTATATTGAGGGGAAATTGGATTGGAGTAGTATTAGGCAGACTTCAATACTACTAATCTATGCAGTATATATTATAGCATTTATTATTTCAGAAGTTTTCATTATGAGAAAAGTTTTAGAAGTTAAAAATGCGGTAGCGTTAGAAATCCATGAAAGAATTCAAATGTTAAAAAATAACCTTGTGCCAGAAAATAAGCTGGAATATCTAGGCATAGATAAAGAAATTAAAGCATTAATCGAAGAAAGAAACGAGCTTATAAAACAAAACCAAGACCAAGTTATACAACATAATCAATCTATGGCATTTTTAGCACATGATTTGAAGACGCCATTAACCTCAATATTTGGATATGTATCCTTGCTATTAGATGAACCAAATATATCAGAAGAAAATAGAAAGAAATATTTGAAGATTATTCAGGAAAAATCCAAAGAACTAGAGAATCTCATCAATCAATTTTTTGATTTGGCCAAATTTCAACTTCAAATTTCTCATTTGAACTTAAAAAAAATAGATTTATTAAATTTGCTAATACAGATGAGAGAAACTTTTTATCCTAAAATCACCCAAAAAAACCTTAAATTTGAGATTGATATAGAAGAGCCTATTATATTTCTTGTAGATCAAGATTTGATTGCTAGAGCATTTTACAATATTATAAAAAATGCTATACAATATACAAAACCAGGTGGGAAAATAAGAATTTACACCATTTCAAATTCGGAATATCAATCTGTTATTATTGAAAATGATGTCTATGGTATGACTGATGAACAAGCTTCTAAGCTGTTTCAACCTTTTTACAGGATAGATAAGTCTAGAAATAAATCTATTGAGGGTTCTGGTTTAGGATTTGCTATATCAAAAGAGATTATGGAAAAACATAAGGGTAGAATTAGTTCGGAATTGACTAGTTCAACTTTGAAAATCATTATGGACTTTCCACTTAAAATGACAAATAATTAAATATAAAGAAATATTTATTTTTTATTGATATTTTCTTCAAGTTTAAAAGCCTATTATTAAGTATACTTATACTTGATAATAGGCTTTTATTATATTAACAAGGGGGATTTAAATGGCAAATATGAAAATAATAGCTCGTATTATTAAATTTGAACTAAAAAAGATACTAAGTTCTAAATTGACTATAGGTGCCCTTATTATAAGTTACCTAATTTTAATCTACTCTTTTGTTCCAAATATCTTTAAATATACTTTTTATGATGATAATGGCAATTTAATTAAAAGAAAACAGGCGGTAAATTATGAAAAGGAATTTTACAAGGAATATTTAAACCAAGTACAAACAGATGAAAGGATTCGGGCCAATATAGAAAATTTAAAAGAACATTACATAGTAGAAAATAATAAAACTGGATTTGAATATGATAAAGCATTACCTAAAGACATATATTATGGATATTACAAACCTAGAGAGTCTTATTTTTATTGGCTTTCACAAAATTTCATATCCGGTCCATACCCTCATATATTGATGATAGAGTTTGATGAACTGGGCGACTTTTATGTACACAGACAAAAAAACTGCGAAACATGGTTTGATTCAATGAATCTAACAAGTACTGAGAGGGAATTTTGGCAACAAAGAGCTAATATAACAAAAGGACCCTATCAGTATGGTTATTATCAAGGTTGGAATTATATCAATGATTCTTTAGACATAGTTGTATTTTTAGTTCTAGCTATAGGAATTGGCATTAGCGGTGTTTTTTCTGAGGAACATGAAACAGGAATGGATGCTATTTTATTGTCTGCAAAATACGGGAGGACGAAATTAGTAACAGGAAAAATTACTGCCTCTTTGATATTTGCGATTGTTGTTGTTCTAGTGGGGCTTTTACTATGCGTAGTTCCCATATTACTGTTTTTTGGCACTGAAGGATGGAATCTGCCTATACAGGTATTAGATGCGAAAATATTGTATAATTGGACATTATTAAAAACTATAGGAATCAGGATATTTATGAGCTTTTTAAGTGCTTTAGCTGTTGCAACAATAGCTTTAAGTTTATCTTCCAAAATTAAGAAGACAACGCCTGTTGCGGTAATTGTAATCTTATTTTATTTAGGTGGGTTATTTATTCCAGTGGAAAGAGGAAATAGGATATTTCAAAAAATAACAAGGCTTTTACCTGCTTTTTTAAGCGGCCGTCAGTACTATGGATTAGTCACATATTCCTTCTTTGGGAAAGTTTTGACATTTTATCATATGGCTATAGCTGTTTATATATTACTTATTTTAATCTTATTACCCCTTTCAATGATATTTTTTAAGAAACATCAAGTAGAATAAAGATGATTTATTTATGATTGGTTTATATATGGAATTTGTAGAGGAAGGAGAAGGTGTAAATGGAATTAACTCTTATTAATGTTAACAAAGTATTTGCTGGGAAAAAGGCAGTTAATGATGTTTCGTTAAAAATTGGATATGGGATACATGGGCTTTTAGGAGCAAATGGCGCTGGTAAAACAACATTAATGAAAATGATATGCGGAATATTAGAACCTACTAGTGGTGAGATAATGCTTAATGGCCAAAATACTAAAAAACTTGGAGAAGAATATTTAGAACTACTAGGCTATCTACCACAAAATTCTGGTTATTATCCAGAATTTACAGGTATGGAATATGTAGACTTTATAGGTACAGTAAAAGGCCTTCCAAAAGGTATTATTAAAAAACGGGCTAATGAATTATTTGAGTTATTTCAACTGTTTGATATGAAAAATAAGAAGATAAAGACCTATTCTGGTGGTATGAAACAGCGCTTAGGACTAATTCAAGCAATGCTTAATGAACCTCGTATATTAATATTGGATGAACCAACAGCAGGTTTAGATCCTAAGCAGCGACTAGTTTTTAAAAATTATCTTTCCCATATTTCTAAGGATCGAATTATCATTCTATCAACCCATATTACATCAGATATCCAAGATATTGCAGATGATATCATTATAATGAAGTCTGGTAAAATAATATGCAAAAGTGATGAAGAAACATTACTTAATCAATTAATTGGAAAGGTATGGGAATTCCCCGTTGATGATATAGAATTATTGGCAAATACTGGAAACTTCCCTGTTATTCGTTATTACAGAAATGGCAATAAAACTAAAGTTAGAGTGTTTTCAGAAACTTCTCCAGCAGAGGATGCTCATTTAGTAGAGCCTAATCTTGAGGACCTTTATCTATATTATAATCCAGAACAACTTCAAGGTTAAAAAAGGGAGAATAGAAAACTCTGTATTATCAATTTAACATAGTTATATTTGTTTATGCTATGATAATTGTATTATTATCACCAGAAATAATTCTTGCAGAAACAGGATGGGGATATTTAGCATAAACACAAGAAAAGGGTGAAAGGCATGAATAGATTTTTTTCCACGATAAAAAGATGTTTTGCTATATCCTATCATAGCTCTCCCTATTTATTTGTTATAAATGTATTTTTTACTTTAATGTTGGGAATTTTTTCAGGAATTAACATATATTCAATGACTATGTTAGTAAACGGTATCCAGATGGCTATTATTCAAGGTGGTGGAGTGCAAAAACCTCTTTTTATATTTGGTCTTGTAAATGTTGGCTTTATACTATTGAATTCAATACGCTATTATTCACATCAAAAGCTTCTCTTGAAAGTGGATTACTATATTGACTATATGTTTATAGAAAAATGTAAACAGCTAGAGCTTAAGGATTTTGAAATTGAAGAAACATACGATCTTATTTCAAGGGCAAAGCATTTGGGAAAAGAAAAAGTGATTCAGACTCAATTTCATGTGCTTCAGTTAATCGAAAGTATGATTTCCATAATATCAGTTGTGACCATCATATTGAAGTTTAATAATTTGATATGGATGGTGATTCTTATAGTGCCTATTATTTCAACTTTTACTAACATGAAGTTGGGAAAATACTCATACCAAATTGAACGAATGAATATTACAAATAATAGGCGAGTAAATTATATCAATTATCTGTTAACTAATAATATTGCTATCAAAGAAATCATAAGTTTCAATATTGGGGATTATCTTTTGAATAAGTTTAAGAAGTCTAGTAGGGAAGTTTTACTTGCCAATGAAAAGGTAATTAATCGTTACACATTTTATAATTTCGTTTTAGAATTTTTTGAAGTAGGAATTATGCTGTTTTTAATTGTTAATGCAGTACTGACATCCTTAAAAAACAAAGGCTTGATAGGAAATATTTTGGCTTACATATCATCCTTAGATCTCATTAAAAGTAGATTTAAAGCTACTCTAATAAACTTGTCAGAAATATATAAAGACAAGCTATATGTAGATGATTTTTTTGAGTTTTTGGAAAAAAAAGACAATAAAATTAATTCAACTATACCTATCAAAGAAACTATCAAAAATATCACAGTGGAGAACTTAAACTTTTCATATAATGGCCATGATAAAGTTCTTCGTGAAATCAATGTAGAATTTAAAGTTAATAGGCCAACGGTAATTGTAGGGGCTAACGGTGCAGGGAAAAGTTCTCTCATCAAAATATTAGCAGGATTATATGAAGAATATGAGGGAAATATTTTAATCAATGGTATTAACATAAAAGAATATGAAATTGAATCTTATCGCAGAAAGATTGGCATTGTTTTTCAAGATTTTAATAAATATGAAATGAGCTTAAGAGAAAATATTGCTATCTCCAACATTGATGTTATTCATAGCGATAATTTTATAAAAAGTGCTCTAGATAAGGTGGAAATGAGTTCATTATTAGAGATATTCAAAGATGGGTTAGATACCCAAATGGGGCACTGGTTTGGTGGAGAAGAATTGTCAAAAGGGCAGTGGCAAAGAATAGCTGTTGCTAGAATATGGTTAAGAAATGCAGATATAATAATTTTTGATGAGCCAACATCAGCTCTGGATCCAAAAATGGAAAGGAAATTTTTTGATTTAATTAATGAAATTGGAAGGAATAAAATACTTATATTAGTAAGTCATAGGGTAAAGGATTTACTAAGATATAATCCATGGTTTGTTATTATGAAAGATGGAAAGGTAGTTTTGCAGGGGGAAAAAGAGGATATTAAAAACGAAGAGGAATTTAAACAGTTGATTAGGTAAATTTATATTCGAAAATCTTTGACTTTATTAATCTTTCTTAGGTAGTGTAAAGAAATTTATGCTTTTTGCGAAAAATTTAGCTCCTTTCTTTTGAGAATAAAAATAAGATTCTAAAAAGCTGTAGTTAATGCTGGGTCTCCTAATAATTCGTTCCAATCTCCAAAGCCCTTATTTGATGTAATTATAATTGAAGTCTGTTCGTGTAAGGCTGATATTAACTGGAAAAACATATTAGCTTCCTCACGATTAATTGGTAGATATCCAATTTCATCAATAATTACAAGGTCTGAGGAATGTATTTTATTTATCTTTATCTTACTCTTTCTCATTATATCCTGTGTTTTTAATGAATAGACCAAATTGTCCATTGAGATGAAACTTACCTTGTATCCCATATCTATAGCTTTATAGCCTAATGCTATGGCTAAATGTGTCTTCCCTACACCAGGAGGACCTAGGAAGATAAGATTGTATATCTTATCTATCCAGTCCATTTCTAGAAGCCTGTTTATATGTCTTTTGCTGATAGACTTTTGAAATTCAAAATCAAATTCTTCTATTGTCTTTATTACAGGAAATCCTGCATTTTTTAATCGAGTTTGTTTCTTTCTTTCCTCTTTAGCAATTATCTCTTCATTTAGTATTTTGTAAAGAAATTCTTGATATGATAAATCTTCATTTTCTCCATGTTCTATGAACTCATCTATCTTTTTCTGTAGATTTAATAGCTTTAGTTCTTTGGCATATTCTTTTATATAATCAATTTTACCTATCATCTTATCCCTCCAATGCTTTTACATATTCTGATGTATCCCTAATTTGGGTTTTAATATCATATCTTTGAGGGATAGAAGGGATGTTTTTATTAGCTGTTTCTAGTTTTTGGTTATCTAATTCCTTATATTTCTCACCTAAAAATTCAATTGCATCTCTAAAACTTACAGCACTGAATATCTCTCTTTCTATGCAATATTTAAGAGATTCTTCTATGAGTTTTTTCTCTACATTTTTACAAGTATTGCATATTAAACTGTATTGGTCCCTTATGTATCTTGGTTTTTCAATCCTAATTCTATCGAGAAAAATCTTGGCTTCATTGGTGTTATTCAGTACATTTAAAGCTTTTTCATATAGTTTGTCTATCTTTAAAGTTTTATCCCTTTCAGGATGATCAATTTGTATTAATTTTCCTTTCAGTGTGCATTCATTATGTTCTGCTAAAATTTTACCTGTATCCTTATCTATTATTTGAATAATACCATCTAAATTACGAACTCCAACTGTTTTTCCTGGTTCATATGTCCCTTTAGGAACTTGATATCTATTTTGTTTATACGAAATGGTGTTGTCTTTTCTTACTGTATAGGTTAAAATTGAATTAGATGGTACATTTCTAAATGTTTGTGATACTGGAAGAAGGTATTTCTTTTCGAGGGAGAATACTTCTTTCGGTATCTTTTTTGTTGTTCCATGAATATTAGCATTTCCTGTTCTATCTAACCACAATAGACAATCTTCATTAAACTTGTCTATATCAACAAAAGTTCTATTCTTTGCAAAATTATACTTTAAATATTTAACAACTGCTTCTATTTTTCCTTTGCTTTCTGGGTCATATCCTCTACACATTCTTACTCTAATTTTCATAAAGTCTTTAAAGTTTTGAAATTCTTCTGTAAAAATTATGTCTCCATAGTTTTCATTAACTGCTAATAGTCTGTCTTGGTCATATACTATTTCGTGGGTTTTACCTCCAAAGTATTCAAAGGCCTTAGTATGAGCATCAATAAAATCTTTCGTTGTAAATGGCTTGTTCTGCCAATAGGCATATTTCATTCTAGAGTGAGACAGTACCATAGCAAAGGCATAAAGTTTAACTCTTTTCCCATCTGCATTGTTAAGCCATATTTGTCCAAAATCAACTTGTGCCTGATAGCCCATTGGAAGTTCTTGCACTGCTTCATGTTGTCTTTTAGATACAACCTTTGGAATATCATATTTATCTCTTATGTATCTTACATAGTTTCTCACACTCCTATCTGTGCATTTAATATCTCCATATCTTTCCTTTAACCAATCCAAAATCTGAGCTGCACTCATGTCTGGAAAATCTCTTAACCAACCTACTATCTCATCTTCATATTCATCTAGTATTTTCTTTCTAACCTTCACTTTTTCCATATATTCAGCAAACTCCTTTACCTGCATATTCCAGTATTTAGATACAGTCCCATAGTCTAAATCTAAATATCTTGATACTTGAGATTTCTTTAACCCTAACTCTTTCATGTTTTTAATTTCATTAAACATATGCCAACCCTTCAATCCCATTTTCTATCTACCTCCTGTAAAATATTTTACAGGAAAGTAGATTTGTTTTATATACAACTGGAAAATTTTCAGGATTCTTATTTTCCGAAATCTCATGATTTTATTTTACCACTTACAAACTTTATTATTGCATTTTGGACATTTAACTGGTACACTTTTTTGCATGAGGACTTCATCCTTTCTAGGAGGTATTTGTTTCTTTGCAAAAACATTGTACCACAGAGGATTGGAGTCCTCAATTTTCATTTAAGTTTACAGAGCGCAAAAAAATGTGAGGAGGAGATCATGATGTTAGCAAAAGAATTTACTTTTGAAGTAGAGGGTGGACTGAAAATCTTTGTTAGAAAGCTATTACCCGAGGCCGGTAGGCACCTCAAGGGAATCGTCCTGATTGCACACGGCGCAGCGGAACACTCGGCACGCTATGTTCGGTTTGGAAAGGTACTAAATGAAAACGGTTTTGTAGTTTATGCACATGACCAACGAGGACATGGACAAACTGCTGCGAACCCAGCTATTATACACATTAATGAAGGTGGATTCGAAGGTATGGTTGATGATATCGACAGGCTTTATAAAATCGCAGCCTCCGAACACCCTGGTCTTCCTATATTTCTTTTTGCCCACAGCATGGGTACAATTATTTGCAGAAAGTACCTTCAAAAGTACAGCGGACGTGGGCTGAAAGGCACAATACTTTGTGGTGCGGCTCATATACCACAAATAAAACAGATATGCGATTTTGCGAAAACAATAATAGAACAGCATGGTAGAGATTATGTTGATGTAAATCTGCAGGGGGCGAACCAATCCTATAATGAAAGATTTCAGCCAGAAAGGACACCTTTTGACTGGTTGAGCAGGGATGAGGCTGAAGTGGATAAATATATTCAGGATCCGCTTTGCGGAAATCCCGGAACTGCAGGCTTTTTATACGAATTTGCGAAAGGGTACGATATTTTTGATGAAGGAAAGATAAAAGGAATCGATAAAGAACTGCCAATTCTATTTATTACCGGGGATCAGGATCCTTCAACCCTCTACGGTGAAAGTGCAAAATTAGCAAAGGAATTGTATCAGAAAGCAGGGATAAAAGAAGTTGACTTAATTATATATCCTGGGGCAAGGCATGAATTGCTGAATGAAATCAACAGGGATGAAGTTACAGAAGATATTATTGATTGGATAAACAAACATTTATAAGACAGAACTGATGAGGGGTAGTGGAAATCCGAAAGGTGGGATGATTTGTCAATGTCATTAAGTTAAGACAGGTGTAATAGAATTCTCTAAAGAGTGGGACATTGGGTCAGACCTTCTGTCCCACAAAGTTTATTTTTATAAATTATGTGATATGATAAAAGTAGTAGAAGAATTAAAAAAAGGGTGATTTTATTTGAATGGTAATTATGCTGATATGGAATCTATTTTAGATATTGAAAAATGGCAATTGATCCAAGATAAACTTGCAAAAGTTACTGGTACAGCTATTATTACTGTTGACTATAAAGGTGTTCCAGTTACAAAACATAGTGAGTGTAGTGAGTTTTGTAAAAATATAAGATCTGAACCTAAGACAAATGCAATATGTCAAAAATGTGATGCTAGAGGTGGGATTGAGGCAGTAAGACTTAATCAAAATTATATATACAGATGTCACTGTAATATAATAGATGCAGCTATACCTATTATTGTTGATGATAAATATTTTGGATGTGTAATGGTAGGACAAATTTTATTAAAAGAAAATAACCAAAATCCATATATTGAAAAAATATACAGAGATTCTATTGAATATTTACCTAATCAAAATGAAATGCTATATCTTTATAGCAAACTTCCCCATATGACATTAACTCAAATAAAAGAAATATTAGACTTAATAGAATACATAGTAAAATATATTGTTGAAGAATCAATATTAAAAAATAAATTATTACAGGAAAATCAAGATATGAAAAAACAATTAAAAGCAGTATTAAAAGATGATTATTCAAATATAAAATTAGATAACCACAATACAGAAAAAAATCTTTCCAATGTTTCAAAGGAAATGAATGATATATTAAAACCTGCCATAAAATATATAGATAAAAACTTCCATGAAAAAATTACATTAGATAATTTAGCAAATATATGCTTTATCACTCCTGGATATTTTAGCAAACTATTCTATAGAGAAACTGGAGAAAAG
>Ga0208938_1001029_pt1 | contig 17214 bp, 10 predicted proteins | sample AD_UKC125_MetaG_FD_184434 | JGI IMG/M metagenome (GOLD analysis project Ga0208938, IMG submission 184434) | Active sludge microbial communities of municipal wastewater-treating anaerobic digesters from USA - AD_UKC125_MetaG (SPAdes) (version 2) | ecosystem: Engineered > Bioreactor > Anaerobic >...
CTGCTGGGCTGGCAGCCCGCGCAGTGGGTGGGCCGTCCCTTCCGGGAGATGGTGCATCCTGACGACCGGCACCTGCTTCCCCCTCTGGAGCAGCAGGTGGCGGTGGGGGAGCCGCAGACCTTTGAGGTGCGGTTGGCGCAGTCCGGCGGCGGTTACAAGTGCGTCGATGTCCGAGCGACGCCCTTGCTCGATGACGACGGTGTCGTGATCGGGCGCGTGGCGGGATGGCGCGACATAACAGCGCAGCGTGCCGCTCAGGAGGAACTGGCAGACAGTGAAGCGAGACTGCGCCTGCTCGCCGAGAACGCCGCGGACGTCGTCCTCTTATTGGGTCCTGACCACAAGCCGGAGTGGGTGTCACCGTCGTTGAAACGGCAGTTCGGATACGACGTGGCCGACCTGTTGGCGCTCACCCGTGGTGACTTTGTACACGGCGATGACCTGGAGCGCGTTGGCGACATGGTGTCGAGCGTTCAGTCCGGCGCCGAAGACACCGTCACAGAGGAGGCGCGGCTACGTGGCAAGGACGGCCGCTTCCGATGGTGGTCAGTGACTCTGCGCCGGAGCTCAACGACGCACGTCGTTGCCTCCTTCCGTGACGTGGATGAGGAAGTGCGCGGGCGGCAACTGTTCGAAGCCGAAGCGCTGCGCCGCACGACCGCACTGGAGACCATGCTCGACCCCTTTGTCGTCTTCCAGGCTCTGCGTGATGAGGCCGGTGATGTGATCGACTTCGTCTACAGCGAGGCGAACCGGGCAGCTTGCTCCTACTTCGGTCTGGACCGAAGTGATATCGTCGGCTCCCGCCTGCTGGTCCGGTACCCCGGGCAAGGCACATCCGGCCTGTTCGATCGTTATGTCAGTGCTTTGGAGGCGCAGACACCATTGGTCATCGACGCTGCCCCCCTTCACAGCGACGTCACCCACGACCAGCGCTATCTGGACATCCGGGCGGTCCCGGTGGATGCCGACACATTCTCCTTCACCTGGCGCGACGTCACCGAGCGCTACGACACCGCCCGGCGGATCGCGGAGTCGGAAGAGCAGTTCCGATTGCTCGCGGAGAACTCCTCGGATGTGGTCATGCGCTCCACGGACGGCCAGCTGAGTTGGCTGTCGCCATCCCTGACGCGCATGCTGGGCTGGTCGCCCGACGAGTGGGTCGGGCATGTGCTGGCGGAGTTCGCCCACCCAGCCGACCTTGAGCTCGCTGGCCTCGGCGATGTCGAGCAGGCCGGCGGCCGGACCACAACACGGCTGCGCATGCGAGCCAAGGACGGCGGGTACCACTGGGTCGAGGTGCATGCCAACCAGGTGCCGCCCACCTCCGGGGGTCAGCGCGGGATTGTCGCCAGTCTGCGGACCATCGACGACGTCGTCGCCTACGAGGCGGAGCTCCAGCGGCGCGCCACGTTCGACGATCTGACCGGCGCCCTCAAACGCGAAGAGGCCATGCGGCTGCTGGCCAGCATGGCGTCCTACTGGCGGGATCCCGGGCGAGAATCGGCGGTGCTCTTCTGCGACCTCGACACCTTTAAACAGATCAATGACACCTACGGCCACGTGTCCGGAGACGACGTGTTGCGGACCGTGGTCGATCGCATCCGCGGTGCGGTGCGGGCTAGTGATGTGGTTGCCCGGATGGGCGGCGACGAGTTCCTGGTGGTGCTCGACGGCATTCACGGCATGGCCGAGGCCTTGCAGATCGCTGAGCAGATCCGGCTCGCGGTGGGCGCGCCCATCGTGGTGGCGGACACGACGGTCATCTCCACCTTGAGCATCGGCGTGATCCTGCGCAAGCCCGGCGAGAATCCCGACGTGCTGATCTCTCGGGCGGACACCGCCATGTACGCAGCCAAGAGTGCGGGTCGTAACCAGGTGGTGGCCGTCGAGTAGTCGTCTACCTGCGGCGCCCGGGTGTCGGTGACTAGCATCGATGAATGCGTCGTTGGGAGCGCCCATGAACAAGTGGAAGGTGGTCGCGCTCATCGCGGTGGCCACGCTGGTGCCCGCGCTGACGGTGGGCGTGGTGCTCGCTGACATGCCGCAAGCCGACCGGACTGCCCTACTGGACAGCCTGCGGGGTTCTGTGGTGGTACTGGCGATCGGGTTGTTGTTACTGGTCGGGCTCATCGGCTGGATCGCATGGAGCACCTGGCGCTCGGAACAGCGGCAGGACGCGCGCACCGCGGGTGCGGTGCAGATGATCGCCGACGTGAATCCGGATCACCGGCTGCCGGGGGACACCGCCACCGAACAGGCCATCAATAATCTGGCCCAACGGCATGCCTCGTCCGAGTCCCGCCTGCAGGAGCAGTTGGATGCTGCCCACACCGAACTGCGCCTGGAGCGCGACAGCCTTGTCAGTGTGCTTTCCGGTCTGGATGTGCCGGTGGGCGTGGTTGATGACCGCGGGCGGATCTTGCTCGTCAACCCGGCAGCGCGGCACACCTTGGCATCGCGCAGTCGCAGCCGGGTGGCTGCCGGCCGCTCGATCCTCGGGGTGTTCGACGCTGAGGACTTCCTGCCGCTGCTCACGCGGGCGTTGCAGGGGGAGCGGCTTAAGGCGGTGGTCGGGGACCAGCAGTTGCGGTTGGTGCGGATCACCGGACCCGACGAGCCGGCGATGGTGCTGATTGTCGGTAAGGAGGCTACGGATGCCACCGGTCCGGTGGTCGGGCTGTCGGTGGACCTGTCGCGGCCCTCACGGGCCATGGTGTCGCGCCAGGAGTGGCTGCAGACGCCGCTGGCGGACATCGTCTTCACCGTGGTGGATTGCGAGACGACGGGGTTGCACGTGGAGAACGGGGATCGCCTCGTCGCCATCGGTGCGGTGCGCGTCGACGGCGCTGTGGTGCGCGCCGACGACACCTTTGACACTCTCATCAACCCGGGCATTCGGATCCCGGAGATCTCCACGACGTTCCACGGCATCACCGACGACATGGTCGGCGATGCGCCCGGACCTGCCGATGCGGTGGCGGACTTCGCGTCGTATGCCTCGGAGTCGGTGCTGGTGGCCCATCACGCGGGGTTCGACCTGGGCTTCTTGCGCCCGGCGGCGGCTGCCGCTGAGGTGGCCCTCGAGCCGCTGTTCCTGGACACCATGTTGCTCTCGGCCGCCCTGGACACCCACCCCGACGCTCGCCACGGCCTCGACTACGTGTGCCAGCGTTACGGCGTGGAGGTCTTCGGCCGGCACACCGCGCTCGGGGACGCGCTGGCCACGGCTGAGGTGCTGGTGCGGATGATCCCGCAACTGGCCGAGCAGGGCATTGTGACGCTTGGGCAGGCCCGGGACGCCATGGCTCGAACGGAGCTGGCCAAGCGGGTGGAGGCCTGATTTGGGCGAATGCCGCCAGGTGCCGGCAGTGATCGGCCTGCGCCGTTCGCAATGCCCGCACCGACCTCTTTGAGGGGCCACCGCCCTGTCTGACAAAGCGTGTGGTGAACGGATGCTGGGCGTGACGTCTGCTGATTGCGGTTTGGTGCGCGGCAGGGGTTTGCGTCTGTCCACAGTTCTTGTTCGGCGGCTCGTTTTGTCGTACCTCTGTTCTATGGTTGGGGTATGGATGAATTGATGGTTGCGGCGTGGGAGGCGATGCTGCCCGACGGTGACCCGCTGGAGGTCGCGAAGGCCGCGGAGGCGATGATCGGGTTCTTCCACGCCCGGCAGCTGGTGGCGTTGCATCAGGTGTACCAGGAGAGCGAGGCCGGCGTCGACCCCGACGGGGTGGTGGTGGATCCGTGCCCGCCGGAGATCGCCTGCGCGATGTTGTGGAGCCCTGGTGTGGCGTCGGCGATGGTGGATGTGGCGGTGGATGTGGTCACCGACCTGCCCGCGGTGCTGCAGGCTCTCTCGCAAGGCCGGATCGATCTGGGCACGGTGCGGGAGATCATCCGCGCCACCAGCGGGCTTTCGCTGTCCGACCGGCAGGAGGTGGCCGACCGGGCGATCGCCTACGCCGGCACCCACACGAGGTCGCAGCTGCGTCCGTGGCTGACCCGGCTGGTCGACCGGATCGACCCCGACGCCGCCGAACGGCGCCGTAAGCGGGCCCGTAAACAGCGCGGGGTGTGGCTGAGCCCGGAGCCGGACGGGATGGCCACCCTGTCCGCCTACCTCACCGCCGAAGAGGCCAGCGCCTGCATGGAGTCGGTGCGGGCAGGCTGCCGCAGCACCGACGGCTCCCGGGACGCCAATCAGGCCGACATCTTCGTGGAACTGTTGACGGGGATCAGCCCGGCCCAGCAGGTCCCGGTAACGGTGATCATGACCGATCAGGGTGCCGAGATCGAAGGGTACGGCCCGATCAGTGATGGTCACGCCGCGGATCTGCTGGCCCGGCTGCACACACCCTCCGTGACCATCCTGACCCGCCCACCCATGGGCATCCGCTACGCCCCCAGTGTTGCGATGCGGCGGTATGTGCAGGTGAGGGATCGGCACTGCCGCTTCCCCGGCTGCCAGCGCCCCGCCCGCCGCTGCGACCTCGACCACCTCACCCCCTGGCCGGCCGGGCCCACCGATGCCGACAACCTCGCCTGTCTATGCCGGCACCATCACCGCCTCAAAACCCACACCGGATGGACCGTCCGCAGACTCCCCGGAAACATCCTGGAATGGACCAGCCCCACCGGACGGGTCTACCGCAGCACCCTCGAAGACCCCTGACCTCAAGCGCCCGCCCCCCGGCGGGAAGCAAGACCTTCACACCCCGCCCAGGACTCTGGTCGTCTTGCCCGCGCCGGGTCTGGAATCCGATCATCCGGGCACTTCCCCGGCATGGATCCGCACGGGGTCCGCCTAAGGGAGGTACACCATGGAAGGCAACATCATCTCGGTCATCCTGCTGGGGCTGGTCTGCGGCGCTGTGGCCCGCATGCTGATCCCCGGGGACGCATTTGAGCACATGTCGGGGCCCGTCTCGTGGCTGCTGTCGATCGTCCTGGGTCTGGTGGGCGCACTGCTGGGCTTCTGGGTGTTCACCAGCCTGCTCGGGATCGGAGACACCCAGAAGTTCGACTGGGGCGGCATCATCGGCGCACTGATCGGCTCGCTGATCGTGGTCGGCATCGCGTCGGCCATCCTCAATCGGGGTCGTCGCCGCACCACCGTCTGACACGGCGTGACCACCTCCCCTAGCCTTGCCGGGGGAGGTGGTCATGACGAGCAAGGACCCCCGGCGCTGGTGGGCGCTGACGGCGATGAGCCTGGCGGTGTTCCTGGTCGCCGTCGACGGCACCGTGCTGAGTCTGGCCACCCCGAGCATCGTCAAGGATCTGCAGCCCACCGCCAGCCAAGTGCTGTGGATCGGTGACATCTACTCCTTCGTCCTCGCGGGCCTGCTCATCACCATGGGCAATCTCGGGGACCGCGTCGGGCGCAAACGCCTGCTGCTCATCGGGGGCACCGCCTTCGCGCTGATCTCCATCCCCGCCGCCTACAGCACCAGCGCCGAACAACTCATCGCCTTCCGTGCCCTGATGGGCGTCGCCGGCGCCACCTTGATGCCCTCGACCCTGGCGCTGATGCGCTCCACGTTCAGTGATCCGGTGGAACGCTCTTTCGCCATCGGGGTGTGGAGTGCAATGGGGGCTGCCGGCGCCGCGGCCGGACCCCTGTTCGGGGGCATCCTGCTTCAGCATTTCTGGTGGGGGTCGGTGTTCCTGGTGAACGTGCCCATCATGGCCTTGGTGTTCCTCATCGGGATGCCGTCGTTGCACGAGTCCTGCGATCCGAATCCGGGCACGCTCGACGTGCTGTCGGTCGGACTATCCCTGGTCGGCATCATTGGCGTGGTCTACGCCGTGAAGGAATTGGCCATCGAGGGCATGGCCACGCAGTACGTCGTGGTGGGTGTGATGGGCGTGATCGCCGCGACCTGGTTCGTGCGCCGGCAGTTGGTGCTGGATCATCCGCTGGTCGACGTGCGGCTGTTCAGGTCGGGGCCCTTCAGCGGCGCTGTGCTCGCCACGATGCTGGCGGTCTTCGGTCTGGCCGGATCAGTGTTCTTCTTCTCCCAGTACCTGCAGTTCATCAAGGGTCTCGAACCGCTGCAGGCGGGGTTGTTCCAGTTGCCGGCCACGGTCGCGGCCCTCGTGGCAGCGCTGGTCGCAGGTAACATGATGCGCCGCCTGGGCCGTGGCCCGGTGGTCGCCGGCGGTCTGTTGGCGATCGGGGTGGGCATGGCCGGCATTGCCCTTGTCCTTGACTCCACCGTCTACCTGGCCTTCGCCATCCCGCTGTTCCTGATCGGCGCCGGCGATGGCCTGGCGTTGACCATCGCCTCGGACACGGTGCTGGCCGTCGCGCCCAAGGATCGGGCTGGTGCCGCCTCGGCGGTCTCCGAGACGGGGTACGAACTGGGCACCGCCCTGGGCATCGCGCTGCTGGGCAGCATCCTCACCGCGGTGTATCAGGCGACGCTGCGCCTCCCCGACGGGTTGCCTGCTGAGGTGGCCCGAGCGGCTGAGCAGTCGCCGGGGGAGGCGTTCGAGGCGATGGCGGGGCTGCCTCCGGCGTTCGCGACCTCGCTGACCGACGCCGTGCACGTGGCCTTCACCGATGCGTTGCAGATGACGACCTGGGCAGGTGCGGCCGTGCTGATACTGGGTGCGGGAGCGGCCTGGCGGCTGCTGCCGGGCAAGAACGCGGCCGTCAACGAGATGGTCGGGCACTGAGCGCGCTACGCACGCCAAGATGGACCCGTGATCGAGATCGTCTACCAGTACGACCCGGCCAACGAGCCTTCGGCCGAGCAGCCGGCCACCGCCGAGGAGGCGATCTTCACGCTGCAGCGAGGGAACCGGGCCTTTGCGGACCTGGCAAGGGAAGGCAGTCAGCGGTACGTGATCCCGGTTTCGGCCGCTGAGATCGGGATCGGCGTGCACGCCCAGACGCCGATCGCCGCGGTGCTGGGCTGCGCGGATGCGCGGGTACCGCTGGAGTTGGTGTTCTCCCAGCCCGCCAACGACATGTTCGTCGTGCGGGTGGCGGGCAACGTGCTGGAGGGTGCCACCGTGGGCAGCTTGGACTTCGCCATCAACAACCTGCCGTCCATCCGGGTCGTGGCCATCGTGGGCCACATGGGCTGCGGCGCGGTGCGGGCGGCGGTCGAGGCCTACCTGGATCCGACGACCTACCTCGTGCTCAGTGCCAACCTGCCCCTGCGTTCGGTGGTGGATTCGATCATGGCTGCCGTGCGAGGCGCTGACATGGTGCTGCGCACCAAGTACGGCCACGACCGGGCGGAATGGCCGGGATACCGGGACGCCCTGCTGGCCACAGCCGTGGTGCTCAACGCGGCGCTCGGCGCGGACGCGTTGCGCAGGATCTACGCTGATCATCTGGGTGCGAACCTGGAGGTGGTGTTCGGCGTCTACGACCTCGGGTCGCGGCTGGTGGGGCTGCCGGGGCGAGACAGCACATGGCGGCAGGGTCTGGCTGTCCCGCCCGCGAAGGCCGAGATGACGTCCTTCGTGGAGTCTGTCGTGGACTCCGTGTACGTCCGGGAACTGCTGAACCGAACATGACCCCTCTTGACCCCGGCGGTGGTCAGGGCGGACAGTGTCCCTCATGACCAACGTCGCCGCGATAGCGTCGCTGTCCTCCTTCGGCGTGCTGCTCGGCGTGGCGGCTGTGCCGCCGGCCCAGGGAGCCGATGACGTGTTCTACGCCTGTCTGCGCAAGGGGGAGTTGAGTCAGGTCGGCACCGACGAACCCACCTGCCGCAAGGGCAAGGTGGTGCGGTGGAACGTGCGCGGGGAGCCAGGACCGCAGGGAGTGCAAGGTCCTACCGGTGCCACCGGGGCAGTTGGCCCGGCTGGTCCGGCCGGTGCCGATGGTGCGCCCGGATCGCAGGGTGCACCCGGGGCGGCGGGTCCGGCCGGTCCGGAAGGCCCGGCGGGTCCACGGGGTCCTGCTGGCCCGGAGGGTGCCGAGGGTCCTGCTGGTCCGGAGGGCCCCGAGGGTCCGGCTGGGGCGGTGGGTGCGCAAGGGCAAGAAGGTCCAGCTGGTCCGCAGGGTCCGGCCGGGCCAGCCGGACCGCCCGGACCGCCTGGGGCCAGTCCCGTGGACCTCGCCTGTGACACCCTCGCCAACGAACGGGCGACGGCCCACAGTGAGGTTGATGCCTTCTTGCGGATCGACAGCATCCCAGGTGAGTCGGTCGCGGCCAAGCACTCCCGGGAGATCGACCTGCAGTCGTTCTGCATGGGCGGGGTTGATGACGCCGACGCCGGGGTCTTCACCGTGGAGAAGCGCTTGGATGTGGCTACCCCAAAACTGATCCAGGCCCTTGCCACGCAGGGGGTCATCGACAAGGCCGTGGTCACGGTTGAGAACCCGCGAACTGCATTCCGGGCCACCTACCTGTTCACCGGACTGACTGTCGACGGTCACCGCTTCGGCGGTCACGGCGAACTGGACGAGGACGTCTCGTTCACCTGGACAAGAGCCAGTGTGGTGACCGGTGATGCGCCGGTCCAGGAGCTCACGGCACCGCCGGTCGCAGCCCGCACGCAACCCCGCTGTGATGAGCTCACCACCACCGAGCCAGCAGTCAAAGCGGTCGGGTACGACGGGTTCCTCAGGATAGTTGGCATCCCCGGCGGCTCCGTCGATGACAAGCACGCTAATGAGATCGATGTCCGGACCCTGTGCTTTGGTGCCTCGACTCAGACCAGCCCGCGGTACCTGTCCTTCACGATGACCAAGCCCGTTGATCGGGCTACCGGCCGGCTGCTGAACGCCTTCACGTCCGGCGCGGGCGTGGGATCGACGACGATCGTGCTACGCAGGGCCGGCGCGGTGGGCACGGATGTCCTGCGGATCGCGATGGAGGATCCGGTGATCGATGCCATGCGCACAGGCGGTCGTGCTGGCGGTCTGCACGACGACCTGTCGGTTGGCTTCAGCAGTGCGACGATCACCTACCTGCAGCAGACCGCGAACGGCACGACGCCTTCCAGCGTGACCATTCAGCGGTGACCCTGGCCTACCCGAGTCGTCCGCTGACGCAACTGCAGCCCGATCGATTCGCCGTGCAGGCAGCTCTGCACGGGTTGGCGGCGGCCCCGCCCAGCCGGGCACGCGTCCTGGAGATCGGATGCTCCGATGCCCAGAACCTGTTCGCGCTGGCTGCCTACGCACCCCACGCCACGTTCCTGGGTGTGGACATCGATGCCGATGCGGTGGCCGCGGCGCAACGGCACGCGCCGCCCAACGTCGCGGTGGAGCGGGCGGACCTGGCAGAGCTGGACGCCGGACTCTTCGACTATGTGATCGCCCATGGTGTGCTGTCCTGGGTGCCGGATCCGGGAGCGGTGTTCGCGTGTGTGGGGCGGCACCTGGCCCCGGACGGGGTGTGTTACCTCTCGTACGACGCGCTGCCGGGCTCACATATTCGCGCCATGGCCAGCGAGGTTCTGCGCCGCGAGAGTGGCGGCGACCTGGACCGTGCACGCGAGGTGATGCGTGCCGTGATCGATGCCGAGGTGGATTCCGACAACGCTCGAGTCATGCAGTTGGCGATGGGCCGAGTTGCCGATAAGCCGGACCATGTGGTGCGTCACGACGAACTGCAGGAGGTGCACACACCGCTGTACTTCGACGAGTTCGTGGCTGCGGCCCGCGAGCATGGTCTGCGATACCTCGGTGAGTCGCATCTGGCCGATGCCGCCGATCTGGCGGGTCTGCCCGCGGATCCGTTGCGAGCCGAGCAGTGGTCGGACTACTTGACCAACCGGCAGTACCGGCAGAGCCTGCTGACCTGGCGTGACCCCGGTCCGGTGAGGCTGCCAGACCTGTGGGTATCGGCTCCGGCGCGGCGCACTGGGCCAGGGGCATACCGCCTGCTCAGCGGGGTCGAGGTACAGGTGGACGATCAGCGTCTGCAGGCCGATCTCGACCTTCTGGCGCGCACCTGGCCCGCCGCCGTACCGGTGGCTGACCTGCGCGCTGATCCGCGAGCCATCCTGCGGCTGTATCGGGCCCGCGCGGTCGACCTGCGGTCCGAGCCGGCACTGGCCCGCAAACCTGGGGCCCGGCCCAAGGTCGTCGCGGGGATGCGCGACCGGGAGTATCTGACGACCTTTCGGCACGAACCGCTGCGGCTGGAGGATGACGCCAGCCGGCAGGCGGTGGCATTGATGGACGGCAGCCGCACGCGCGATGAGATCGCTTGCGCCATGGGTGCCGACCGAGCCGAACTCGATGCCCTGATCGACGAGTTGTCGATGGCAGGGCTATTCGTCGAGTGAGGCGGCTAGCCGGCCTGTAACGACCGCCTGCTCATGCCCCACCAGTACCCGTCGATCTCGGTGGTGATGTCAGTGCCACCAGCGCCGAGAGTGACGAACAGGGGGGTGAAGTGCTCCACCGTCGGATGGGCGTACGTCATACCTGGCGCGCGATCCCGGTAGGCTGCCAGTTCGTCCACATCGCCACGCTGCAGGGCTTCGGTGGCCCACTGGTCGAAGTCGCGCGACCACTGCGGCACCGCCCCGTTGATCATCGCGGCGGTGAGGTAGGGCAGGCCATGGGTCATGAAGCCGGAGCCGATCACCAGGATGCCGCGCTCCCGCAGCGGCCGCAGGAAGCGACCGATCGACAGTAGGGCGGTGGGGCTGTCGGTGGGCAGGCTCAGTTGCAGGACCGGGATGTCGGCGTTGGGGTACATGACCTTCAGCGGCACCCAGGCGCCGTGATCCAGACCACGACTGGCGTGCTGATGGACGCGGACACCGTCGGGCAGGACGCCGAGGATCTCGGCTGCCAGGCCACTGGCGTCCGGGGTGTCGTAGCGCATCCGGTAGTAGCGCGGATCGAATCCGCCGAAGTCGTAGACGACGTTGCCGGGATTGACAGCGCTGAGGCTCAGGGGCGCGGCTTCCCAGTGGGCGGAGACGATCAGGATGCCGCGGGGGATCGGCAGTCGGTCGGCCCAGCCCAGCAGTTCGCGCATCCAGGTTTCCTCCTCGAACAGCGGAGGAGCCCCGTGGCTGATGTACAGGGACGGCAGGGGTGCGTCGCCGTCCTGCCATGCCGCGCGCTGGCTGGCGCGGCGCTGGGCTTCGGGCAGCAGTGAGTCGAAGGCAACCATGATAGGTCCAACATAGTTGAAGGCTGGACTATTTCATGAGTTACCGTCGCGCCTGGCGCCGAGTCAGGGTCGATGCCGGTTCAAAGGTGCGCACGAAACCGGACTCGGCGCCGAGGTCTGCGGGGTTTTGACCCTCCCAGACCGGACATATCACTCGTATCGGGCGCTCGAAGGGTCAAAGTTGCGCATCGTCATCGCCTTCGTGCGGAACTTTGAACCGCAAAGCCCGCCAGCGGAAGATCAACAGCCGTAGACCATCACGTTGTCGAGCTTCCGCCGGGTGCCAACACGCGAACTACGGCCGCAGCGTGTACCGGATGACGCGCTTCCAGGGCTCGTAACTGGCGTTCCCCCGCGCCCGCTGGATAACGGTCACCTTCACCGGCTTACTCCCGACGATCTTGATCCGGATGGTGCCGTTGGTGCGCTTTACCTGGCAGTAGCTGACCTCACCTGCCGCCGAGGGTTTCTTCGGCGTGCAGCGCACCCGCGTGCGGATCTTCTGACCCTGTTCGGTCGTGCTGACGGGCAGCACAGTGGGCTTCGGGGGCAGCTTCTCGGCGGTCTGCTCGGCTCGCCTCACCGCAACCTGGTCGGTAGCGCGGTTGTTGTCCGGATTCGTGTCCGGAACCGAAGAACTCACCTCAGCCGGGTTGACGACCTCGGGGAAGGCTCCCCGCACCACGTCGACCCGTAGGCTGACCTCCGCGGACTGGCCGACCAGCAGACCGGAAGCCAGCACGCAGGTGACCGTCTGTCCGGAGGCACTGCACGCCCAGCCCCCACCGGTGGCGGACACGAAGGTGTTCCCGCTCGGCAGAGTGTCCGTGATCGTGATGGGACCGGGGTTGTCCGAGGGGCCATTGTTGGTCACGCGCACCCGCCACACCCCCTGCTGGCCGATCGTCCATGGCCCGCCCTCGTGAGTCTTCACCACGGACAGGTCCGATTTGGCGATCACATCAACCGTGGACACGGCGGGCAGTGGATCGCCGCCGGGCTGCGGGGAGGTCGTGGTGACGGTTGCGGTGTTCTGCAGGGTCGTACCTCCCGGGACGGACTTGTCGACGTCGGCGCTGATCACGATGTCCGACGGCGAGTCCTTGACTGCGAAGTTGGCCCGTGTGCAGGTCACGACCGACCCGCCGCCCACGTCGCAACTCCAGCCCTGGCCGCTGGCCGCAGTGGCGCGCAGTCCCGCCTGCAACTCATCGACCACCTTCACGTTCTTGGCCTTCGCGGGCCCCTGGTTGGTGACGGTGATCGTGAACTCGGTCTTCTCCCCGGCAACCACAGGGTTTGCGCCCGTGGTCTTCTTGGAAATCCCCGGCTTCACCTCAGCCACTACTGGATCCTTGACCGACGAGGTGTTGTTCGTCTCGTCGTAGTCCTCAGTGGTCGGGGTTACCGTCGCGGTGTTGACTGCCTCCGGGGTCCCCGGCGCCTCCAGGACGTCCACGGTGATCTTGATCAGGTCCGCCTGCGTGTTCGGCTGCATGTCGAAGTCCGCGGTACACGTGATCTCAGAGGCCGGGCCCGTGGTCGGCGAGCAGTCCCAGGCTCCGCTGCTGATGGAGGCGATCGACAGCCCCGCCGGCAGGGTGTCCGTCACCGTGATCGGGGCCACCGATACCGAGGGGCCGAGGTTGGTCACGGCCAGCGTGTACGTGACCTGTCCGCCCACGACATATGGTTTCGTGCGGCTCTTGACGATCTGCAGGTCCGCCAGCGGCCGGGCTGACACCTTGTCGCGAGCCTCATTGTTCGCTGGGTTGGTGTCCAGGGTCTTACCGGTGACTGTGGCGATGTTCAGCAGGTCCCCGGTGACCCCGGCGTCGACGCTGACCAGCAGTTCGATGTCCGGCAGGCTGTCACCCGCTGGCAGGCCCTTGCCGGGTCCGGGATTCGTGCACGTCAGCGTCTGCCCGACCGCTGTACAGGACCAGCCGCTGGCGTCGTTGTAGCTCTGGAAGGACACCCCCGCCGGAAGCGTGTCCACAACGGTGAAGGGGCCGAAACTCGGATCGGGACCGTTGTTGCTCACCTGCAGCTTCCAGGTGAAATCGGTGCCCGGCACCACCTCGTTCTTCTTCACCTGCCAGGCCGGCGGGTAGTCGGTGACGTGCCACTTGACGATCTGCAGATCCGCCGCGGCGATCTCTGTGTAGGCCGTCGCCTCACCCGCGGTGCCAGTACCCCAACTCTGCCCGGCCGGGCCGAGGGTGAAGGTGGAGGTGGCGGTGTTGGTGTGGCGGGTGCCCAGTCCCACGCCCGGTGACTGAGTGACGAGTTCACCCGGCACAGCCTGGAAGGTGATGGTCAGGCTCTTGCCCGTCGGCAGGTCCGCGATGTCGTTCCACGCGATGTTCGGTGCAGTGCCGGTCGGCTCCAGGGAAGTGGGCGTCCCACCGGTGATCACCCACTGGGCCGAGCCAGTCTCGTAGGACCAGTTCGGGGGCAGGGTGTCAGCCACGTCCACGTCGTAGGCCGTCACCCCGGAGGCGTTAGACACGACGATGGTCCAGGTGTACGGATCGTCGATGTAGGCCAGCGCGTCCGAGGCCTGCTTGGCGATCGTCAGTGCCGGCAGGACCGGTGTGACCTTCGCGGTGTCCGACCCCCCGGTGTACTTGCGGCCCTGTTTCGAGGCCAGGCTGTAGTACTCCCCGATCGTGGCTGTGTTGATCTGGTCGCCCGTGGCGGGCGCTTTCAGCCGGGCGTCGAAGGACAGCGTCTTGTCCGCGCCGGGCGCCAGCGAGGCGATCGTCCAGGTGATGGTGTTCCCGTTGATCTGGCCGCCGTCGGAGGGGGTGCCCACGACCTCGATGCCAGCAGGGATGTCATCGGTGATCGTGATGTTGTTGGCATCACTGACGTTGGCGCCAGTCGCGTTCGTCACCGTGAGCTTGTAGGTGAAGTTGAACCCGGGACCAATGAAGATGGCGTCCTGGTCATTGACCTTCTTGACGATCGACAACGAGGGTTCGGTGATGGTGAAGGAGTCCGAGCCAGAGCCGATCAACGTGGAGGGGGACTGCAGTGCCTCGGCCACGGTCGTCGGCTTGTTCGTGTATCCGTAGCGTGCTGAGGCGGTGTTCTCCCGTACGGTTCCGGCCGCGTTCGGCGCCAGGTCGGTCACCTTCGAGGTGTAGGTGATCCGGATGATGCGGTGCTTGCCTGGATCGGACAGGGTGCCCAAAGCCCAGCCCACCGTCTGCCCGGTGGAGCCCACAGTGGCCGGTGTCGGGGCCAAGAAGTCGTAGCTGACGTTCGGGGTGGAGCAGTCCACCGGATTCGCGTAGTTGGAGTCGGTGGTGAAGCACTTCACCGAAACCGTCGCGAAGTCCGAGCTCGCCGAGATGTAGGCAGGCATGGCATCCAAGACCGTGAGGTTCGTGAACGCCGCGTCGGGCAGCTTGACGTCGACGGTTGACGTCACGGTCTGCCCGATGGTCGCCTTCGCGGGAGTGACGTCCTTGACGACCGCGCCGCCGGCGATCAGCACGTCCGCGTTGGCGCCGGTGACGTAGGTGCGCTCACCGTCGACAGTGCCGGGCATGCTGGTCCCGCTCATGGCCACGGTGTTCCGGAACTGCACATTGGGTGACGAGCCGGCCTTGATCTTGGCGGTGTAGGTCAGCGGGGTGGACGTGCTGGGATCGAGCCGGGACAGCGTCCACGTGATGGAGGCGTTCAGTGTGGTCCCACAATCCGGTGTGGTGCCCAGGGTGCCGGTCCCAGCGCTCTCGACCGCCACCTGATCGGGTACGCAGTCCACGATGGTCACGCCGTACATCGGGGAGCGGCCTGCCGGGTTGCTCGCCGTCAGCGTGTACGTGATCAGCTCGGAGCTGCTGGAGACGGTCCCCGGGTTCGCCGACTTGGTGATCGTCGGGTTGGGCTGCATGACCCTGACGGTCTTGGTGCCCGTGCGTTCGGGCAGGGGTGTCCCGTCGAGGGTCGCCTTGCTGTTGAACCGGGCGGTGTTCGTCTTGCCCAGGTTGTTGCCGGGCACCTGGTTGGCGGTGACCAGACACGGCTGCGTGAGCGTCTCGCCGGTACAGGTGGACGCGGCTTTCGTCACCTTGGCCGTCACCTCGACGAAGAAGACCTGTGCCTGGTCGGTCGTGTTCGTGTAGGTCGTCGGGAAGGTCAGCTTTCCAGTCGCGTTGTCGATGGCGAAGCCAGCCGGCTGGGTATCGGGTGTACCCGCCAGTCCCCAGTTCGTCACCGACACCAACTCGATCCCGGTGGGCAGCGAATCAGTGAGCACCCCGTTGTACTCGGTGCTCTTGGCGGGGACCGTCACCGAATACTTGTAGTAGACCTCTTCGCCGATGGTGGCTTGGCTGGCTTTGTTGTTGTTGTTATCGGCATCGTCGATCTGGGTCGAACCGGTCTTGGCGACGCTTGCGTCTGCCGTCCTGACGTTCGACGGGTCTTTCATCTCCGGGGCGTTGTAGTCGGCCTCAGGGACGGTGATGTCGATGTTCTTGTCCGGGAAATAGCTGGCTGTCTCGCCGGTCTCGTCGGTGAACGCGGTGAAGCTGCGGACATAGGCGGTGTTGGTGAAGGTCGTGCTCACGCTCACCGGGTTGGGAATGTTCATGTCGTACAGCAGGGACAGCTTCTTGTCGGGGGCGACTGCGAAGGCGTCGCTGAGGTCGGGGTCCGGCAGAGTCCACTTGATGTAGCTGTTCACGCTCTGACCGTTGACCGGCGGGGGCGGGTCCTGGCAGACGACGTAGGACGTGAGAGGGGCAGGTGAACCCCCAGCCGTCGGGATGTACTGGAAGTTGCTGATCGCGGCGCACTTGACTTCTTTGGGCAGCACGTCCCACACCTCGATGCCGCGTGCCGAGTAGTTCGCCGGGGGAGCGTCGGGGCGCACCGTGTTCTTGACATCCACCTGGAACGTCGCCACCGAACCCTGCTGGACGATGAGCCCATCCTGTGGCGGGTTCAACGGCCCGGCTGCGGGAGCAGTCGTCGAGCGGACACCCTTGGCGATGCTCAGATTGGGGGGCGGGAGCAGGGTGAAATCCTGCTGGGTGCGGTAGGACTGAGCCTGGCCCAGGGTGTTCACCGTCCGCATCTTCATGAGGTTGCCGGTCAGGTCTGGGGCGATCGTGGACGCCGGCCGCAGTACACGGGCCGCGAACCGTACCTCGAAGAAGCCGTTGGCCGGGACCGCGAAGATCGTCGTGGGCGGTGTCGTCGTGCTGGTCACCTCGCTGCCCAGCTGCCACTTCAGAGGGTCCTCATCCAATAAGGCACTCGCCGTGGAGCCCGCAGTCACCACCGCGGAGCCGGTCACGTAGGCCGTTTCCGCAGGCAGGAAGTCGGTGACCTGCACGCTGCCCGTGGTGATGTTGGGGAAATCGACTCGCAGCCGGAAGCAGAGCAGATCACCGTTGCGGAAGCTTGCCTGATCGGCGGAGAACGTCGCTCAGTCCCCGTACGGGTCACCGACGGTGGGGTCGCAGTCCATTCCTTGCACGCCCGGGTCTGCTGGCCGCGGCTTCATCTGCTTGCTGATCGTGGGCAGGACAGTGCCCAGCCGCTCATCCGAGGCGTCCTTGACGTCGAGGACCGAACCGGTCTCGGTCGGCGAGACCGCCGGGATGGACGTCGTGGTGCCCGTCAGGGTCGCCGTGTTGAGGAACGAGTCCCCGGCCAGGGTCGGCAGGCCGGTGGCTCGGTACACGGGCAGCATGCGGGCCGGGAAGGTCACTGATGTCTGGTTGCTTCCATTCACGACCACGTTGGGAACGGTCACCGCCACGAACGGAAGGTTGTAGGAGTTGCCCGTCCAGCCAGCCGCGATGTCGTAGGACGTGGTCGGCCAGGCAACGCCCGCCGCGCACGCGTCGCCTGGGGCCGCCGGCCAGAAGGAGCGCGTCTCGTCGAGGGGGCAGAAGCCGTCCGGCAAGACGTCGGTGATCACGACGTCGGAGGCAGAGACGTACTCGCTGGTCTCGACTAGGGCGTGTCTGGTAATCGTTCATAACCAGAACAGAACGATCGAGGCCAGCAGGATCCCGCTCCGGTAGTTGCGGGCGGTTTTGTCGTAGCGGGTGGCGATTCCGCGCCATTGTTTGAGCCTGTT
>Ga0208938_1001031_pt1 | contig 17208 bp, 11 predicted proteins | sample AD_UKC125_MetaG_FD_184434 | JGI IMG/M metagenome (GOLD analysis project Ga0208938, IMG submission 184434) | Active sludge microbial communities of municipal wastewater-treating anaerobic digesters from USA - AD_UKC125_MetaG (SPAdes) (version 2) | ecosystem: Engineered > Bioreactor > Anaerobic >...
GAAAACACGCCGTATTTGCCAAAGGTGCCCGTGTATTTGCCCTTGTACTTCGTGCCCAGGCTTTCGGCGGCATCTTCTATTAACGTGACGTTGTGGTCCCGGCATACCCTCATGATGGGGTCTAAGTCTGCGGACAAGCCGTAAAGGTGAGTCAGTATGACCGCCTTTGGATTGGGGTATTTCTTGAAGGCATCCTCTAAGGCCTGGGGGTCCATGTTCCAGGTCTTTAGGTCGCTGTCTATGAACACGGGGGTCGCGTTTTGATATATGATTGGGTTGGCCGTGGCGGAAAAGGTGAGGGACTGGCAAAAAACGATGTCGTCTTTTTCCACTCCCGCGGCCTTCAGCGCCATGTGAATGGCGGCAGTCCCTGAAGAAAGCGCCGCGGCGTGCTTTGCGCCGACCCAGGCGGCAAGCTCTTCTTCGAAGGCGTCCACATTTGGCCCCAGGGGGGCTATCCAGTTGGTGTCAAAGGCTTCTTTCACGTATTGCAATTCGTAGCCTTCACCGCTCATGTGGGGCGACGAAAGCCATATCTTTTTCGGCAACTTTATCCCTCGCTTTTATGTTTGATAATTTGTTCTATCTGGTTTAACGTCCTATATTTTAGCATATCGCAATGCTTGTGGAGAAGAGTTAAACGATTTGTGAATCTCATTGCCCATTTATCCTCCACGTTTGAAGTCCGTAAAACTCAAAAGCAAAGTCAGTGATAGCACCACCCAAATTCTTAAGCCTTTCTGCCACCTTGTGCTTCTTTTCAAAGGGACAGTAAAGGAGAAGGTAGCCTCCGCCGCCCGCCCCGGTGATCTTTCCGCCCAAGGCTCCGGCCTTTTTAGCTTCATTGTACATCTCTTCAATTACAGGGTTGGTGATTTTGCTGGAAAGCTTTTTCTTGTTTTCCCAGGCATGACCTAACAGCTCTCCAAATTCGTTTAACTTTCTTTGAAGCAATGCGTTTTTCATTTCAATTGTCATTTCCTTTAATTGGCGCAATCCCTGAAGGGCTTCTCCTTCGCCACGTTCATATCGGCTTACCTGATCTTCGATAATTTTGGCCGAAAGCCGAGTCCCACCCGTATAGCAAAGAAGCAAATTATGCTCAAGCTCATTTATTACGTCTTGGTTTATCTTTAGGGGATTGACAATAACCCTGTCTTTTAAAAACTCGATGAAGTTAAATCCACCGAAAGTAGATGCATATTGGTCCTGCAAACCTCCGTCTATCTTTAATTCTTTACGCTCGATGACGTAGGCAAGATGTGCTATCTCGTAATCCGTAAGCGGCATATTCTTGAATTCTTTCAGTAAGCCCACCAATGCTACCATCATCGCTGACGAAGAGCCCAAACCCGTCCCGGGAGGAGCGTCGCTATGCAAAAACAAATTAAACCCGGCACCATTCTGTCCGCCAAGCTTTTTAATGGCTGCCTTTACTAGGTCTAATTTGCCGTCGTATATCAAATCTTCATCGATGTTATAGTTTATCGAAATTCCGAAATCCACGGACTCTATGCTGATTTGACCATCATCTCTGGGATGTAAGGTCCCATAAGCGTATTTATTGATCGTGGCGCTAAGGACACAGCCTCCTTCCTTTTCCGGATAAGGAGGGACGTCTGTTCCGCCACCAGCAAAGCTTATTCGAAGTGGAGCTTTTGCTCTAATTAGCATGTGAACGCCTCCTTAATTCTTATCTTAATACGCGCCCTTGCCAAAAACGGCTACCGGAACGGTGCGGGCAAGGATGTAAAGATCAAGCCATACGGACCAGTTGCGGACGTAGTATGCGTCCAATGCAACGCGCTCTTCATAAGAGACATCGTTGCGTCCCGACACTTGCCATAATCCCGTTATTCCAGGCTTAACTTTAGTATAAAGGGAATAGTATTTTCCGTATTTTTCTATCTCATTTTGAACGATTGGCCTTGGGCCCACAACGCTCATCTCTCCCTTGATGACGTTAAAGATCTGAGGCAATTCGTCAAGACTTGTCTTTCTTAGGAACTTGCCGACGTGGGTCACTCGTGGGTCGTCTCGCAATTTTTGATCCCTGTCCCATTCTTCCTTAAGCTCCGGATGCATTGCTAAATATTCTTTTAAAACGACATCGGCATTTTCGACCATGGTCCTGAACTTCCATGCTTTGAAGGGCTTGCCGTCTTTACCGTACCTGGTCTGTTTGTAAAATACAGGCCCCTTTGAATCAAGCTTTATAAGCAGGGCTATAAAAGGTATAAGAAGTGCCGAAACCACCAAGGCAACTGCCGCTACCATCGCATCCATAATGGCCTTGGCGATTTTGGGACCTGAGCGCAAAAGCTGCTGGCGCACCTCTAAGCCCAATATGCCACCAAAGTCCCTCGGCAAGACGCCAAGGCTTGCAAAGCCAAAAAGGTCGGGGATGTAGATGACATGGTGAAAATACGAGGCGTTTTCTTCCCAAACTTGAAGTAACCTTTCCCTGTCTAAACCCGGCATGGCCATTATCGCCCATCTTATATTACACTGTTTGGCAAGATGGGGAGCAAGCTCCAAGCTTCCTATTACTGACACGCCTTCAATAGATTTGCCATGTTTTTCAAGATCGTCATCCAGGATCGCTACGGGCTTTATGCCCAGCGCTTTCGTATTTCTTAATATCTTAACGATTTCAGCTCCGGTCTTGGCGGCACCCATAACGACAGCAGAAACTCCCCACCAGCTTTTACTGCCAAAAAAGTATCGAATAGCCGCCCGGGCTAAGGGCACAAATAAAATGGCAAAAAACCAAGCGATGAAAAATATGGCACGGGAATAGATGAAACCTACCCTGGAAAGAAATATCCAAACGGAAAGTATGGTAAAAACCAAAGATGTTGCGATGAATGTCCGACGCAGCTCCTCGACGGCCGTAATGCCAACGCCGGGATAAAGCCCTGAGACAAGATATGCCAGTGCAAACAAAAAAATTGCCGGCCACAGCTCGATGTAAGCTCTAGCCATAAGCACGCTTGGCGGAAGTATGAATTCTGGTGCCCATTTTCTCAAAAAATAGGCAAGCAACACGGCAAAAAATATCGCCGCAAGGTCGCTTAAGCAGTAAAGCCCGGACATGATCCAGGATTCAGCCAAAGACGTTGTGTCGCTTGTTTTATGAAATTCCGTCTCTTTAATATCGATATTGACATTTGACAATTCAACAGCCCCCCTCTGTAGGGACTATTTTAGCTTTCCTTAAACACGTATTTTATTCCTAAAAACACGTATTTTATTCCTAAACGTAAATCCTCATTCTTCTAGGTAGACAATTATAAACTCATAGCTCCTTCAAGTACGTTCCATGTAAGCTCTGCGGTTCTATCCCAATGAAATAGCTTAGCACGAGCAAGGCCCTTTTGCGACAGCTCTCTTCGCAAATTATCATCTTCCACCAGACGCTTAATGCCTTCAGCTATAGCATCTATATCATAGGGATCCACAGTTAGCGCAGCATCACCGACTACCTCCGGAATAGACGCCACATTAGATGTTAACACTGGCGTGCCACAGGCCATTGCCTCAAGGGGAGGAAGGCCGAAGCCTTCATAGAGAGATACGTATATTGATGCCACAGCCCCGGAATATAAAGCAGGAAGATGTTCATCGGGTACGTGTCCGGGCATGTAAACTCTTGGGGGCAGTTTTTTAAGCGACGCGTTTTTAAAAATTATATCCTTTCCTTTAGCTCCGGCCACTACGAGCCAGACGTCTTGAGGCAAATTTGAGCATGCAACACTCCACGCTTCCAGTAATCTTTGCAGGTTTTTTCGCGGTTCAATCGTTGCTACGGACAATAAATATTTAAAATCTAGAATGCCAAGAGCTTCTTTTGCTCTAACAATTTCTTCCTCCGATCTTTGCCGAAAACGTCCATCAATTCCGTTGTGCACAACCACGATCTTTCCAGGCTCTACAGAGGTTACATCGCAAATCCTACTTTTTGTAAATTCAGATACAGCAATAATCTTTTGCACTTTATGCACCAAACGAGGGATCAAAAATTGATACCATTTTGCAAACCGGAGATTAAACCACTCCGGATATTCTAAAGGTATAATATCGTGAATGGTAACAACCTGTTTTTCAACCGCAAGGGGGCCTGTATTAGAAGGACTAAAAAGAAGGTTACCTTTTAGTCTTACCGGCAGAATCATCTGCTCCCATGCGTGGCCTAAAAAACCATGTAGTGGTATTTCGGGTGCAATGGGGCAAAGCTTGCCTTGAAGTCTATCGAGCAACTCTATGGTATACCTTTGAACTCCCGATAACGTTGAAGAAAGGTTTCGCGTGTTAATAACAGCTTTTCTCAAAGAAACATTCCCCCAAAAGATTTACAATATTTAAAACTTCTCAAAAACATTTGCTCTCATCTAGCAATCTGAAGTAAACTATGCTTGGTAGTATAAAATGTATCAGTAAACAAATGCAGGCGCAAGCCTTGAAGTGGGGTATCGAAAACCATAATTTTTTGTTAAACTAATATGTTGTTGTGATCGTCAATACGTATTATCATTTAAAAATGATCAGACTGCGAGGTAGGTAGTTTGAATCGTCTCATCAATTTTGGATGCAGCTTTAGATACGTCTTAATAGCAATCGCAATAATCTGTTGGTGGCTTTTTAATTCTTCCTATGCACAGGCGGCCTCTCCATCTAATTCCGGCCTTACAGGGCTGTGGGAATACCCAACGGCAGAAATCCTTGGCGATGGGATTGGATGGTTTGGATACAATGAAACATACCCATATAACCAAGTTTATATAACCTTGGGTTACCTGCCCAACCTCGAGATCAACTTGCGCGCTACAAACTTTCTAAATAGCCCTCTGATTTCACCCGGATTCGGGCACAATAAGGATAAGGGCTTTGACGTAAAGTATAGGATAAAAGAACAAGAAGGCATATATCCCTCGATTGCTGCTGGTATTCAGGACATTTCGGGAACAGAATTATTAAGGGCATATTTCATCGTAGGAACATATCGTTTTGACAACATAGCGATGTCATTGGGTTGGGGATCCGACAGACTTGGAGGGGTGTACGCCGGCATAGAATGGCAGCCATATGACTGGCTGACCTTAAAGGCCGAGCGCAGCTCAATGGATTACACTTACGATTACGCTGGACATTCAGACTATGAAAAGATTGAAAAAGATGAGGATTATAACTACGGCGCGATCATATCGACTCCTTGGAACCTGGATTTCAACGTTAGCTATCAGAGGGGGGAGGAAGTCTGTATTGGTGTGCGCTATAATTTTGACTTGACAAAGCCCATATTCGACGGACATAAGGACCGTCTGAAAGGGCTTCCTATTCATGATCTCCCCTCGTGGGATGAAATAGATGCAAAGTCTATGGCCACCGAAATAGCAAACAAGCTTGCCACAGAGCTTCCCATCAAGGACATCCAAGTGTTTGTCGATGAAAGAAAGCTGCTTATAACCTACGAAAATGTAGGTTATAGTTCTGAAGCCGAAGCAATGGGAAGAGTGCTTTATCTAGTCTCTCATATCGTTCCATGGGATCTTGAAAGCATCTCTTTAGTTCCAAAGGTAAGGGGTACTGTGATATCGCGCGTGGACATACCTGGAGAACATTGCGCGCTGCTGCGTCTCAATGAATTGAGAAAAGAGTATGTAGCAGATTCACAGGCCTACTTTCTAAATCCCAAGGAGCAACCCGGCATTTCCGGAGACGAGAAATGGGCCTTCTCCGTTACGCCCACAGAAGATATAAAAGATGAGAGCAAATTTAAAGTCATGCCTGTGTATGAACTTAGAGCCCTACGTGGTCGAGAAGATTATTACATGGACAGAACGAGCCTTGACTTCATATACGAGTGGAACCCTGACTACGAAAAAGATCGAAGCAAAAAGGGGACTGCCGCCGTTGTAGATATAAGGATGCCCTTATATAATGACATTGAGTTAGATTATCAACCTTACGTGAACGATGATACAAGAATTTGGCAGGCAGTTTACAGCATAATGCGCAGGGTCGATACAAATACCTTTGAGCTCGGCGAGGTTGGGTGGTTAGATCAAATGTGGTTTGGGGTAAACTACAGCCGCAGGACCTATTTTCAGAATGGGCGTTGGTGGACAGGGTTCAAGGCAGGGATAGTGCACGAAAGAGATCCCTACAGTTTTGCCTCCTTGTCAGACTATAGGGTTCCACTATATGGCAGTGTTGACCCATACAGAGAATATGGATCTAATGAGGGTTGGTGGACCGTTGGTCTGCTGCAGGCAGGATATAGATATCCCGAGCTTGATTTTGAAGTTAGCGTAGATGCAGGAGTATATGCAGATGGCGATCCGGGTGGTACAGTAACCTTTATGAGGCGATGGGATGACCTTGGCATAGGGCTATGGGCTACGAGGACGAGCCATGTTCCAGAGGGCGAAGATTTTACAAACTCAGGTGTATACCTCGAAATACCTTTCGATACCTGGCGAGGCACCAGAAGCAAGCATATATGGAGACAAAAGGCACGTATCCAGGGTTGGTTCGACGCTTACTCAGGGCGCGAAGCAGATTGGTGGCAAGGTCCCGATCAACTGTGGGGACAACTTAATCCGGATAGATTGCTCAATAACTTATATAAAGAACTGGAGCAAGGTCAAAATATGGCCAAGGAGATGAAATACTCGATGCAAGAGGGAGGAAATACGTATGTACCGTAGGATGTGGAAGTTTGCTTTTATTTGGTCCTTCGTTTTTGTCATGTTTATGTGCGCCTCGCCAATGGCCTTCGAGGCGCAGGCCCAAGAAGGTTCCGTAAGCGCACCGGGAGGATCTGTCCAAGCTCCTGGCAGTGCGCCTGTGCAAGGGTCTCCCGGATTGCCATCTAACCTTCAAAACATTCAAAACATACTGCAGAACGCCGCACCCGCGCAGGAAGCTCCAGCGACACAGCCTGGTGAAACCACGGTTCCCCAGGAAGAAACTCCGGCTGAAGCCCCCACACAGGCTCCCGTTGAAGTAGGAGAACAGATGACGCCAGAGGCCTTCAGCGCGCTTTCAGACGCTCAGTTAGACCAGCTTTTCTTAAACACCCCCGCATCCCAGGTGATGCGAATGCTACCCCGCTTTGGCACCAACTTTTTCAGGCAAGCCCCTTCGACGTTTGCGCCCGTTACGGCGGTGCCCGTGGGGCCGGATTATGTTATTGGTCCGGGTGACGAAATCCGCATCTCCATATGGGGCATGATAGAAGGGCAATGGAGCGTTACCGTTGATCGTGACGGCAACCTAAACCTTCCTCAAGCCGGTGTCATTGGAGCGGCTGGTTTGACCTTCGCTCAACTGCAGGAGGCGATAAAGAAGGAATACTCCCGCTACTATACGAACTTCGATCTAAACGTCACCATGGGTCAGCTTCGCACGATATTAGTGTATGTAGTGGGCAACGCCAGAAGGCCCGGAGCCTATACGGTATCCTCACTTGCTACGCTGGTCAATGCGTTGCTAGTATCGGGTGGGCCTAGCAATACCGGCTCGATGCGCAACATAGAGGTCAGAAGAAACGGCAAGGTTATAACTACGTTTGATATGTACGATATGCTCCTTAAAGGGGATACCGCAAACGATATAAGACTCATGCCCGGAGACGTCATATTCATAGGCGAGGTTGGCCCCCTTGTTGGTGTGGTGGGTAACGTAAAAAGGCCGGGACTTTACGAAATCAAAGAAAGGATCAAGCTAGGTGACCTCATCAATATGGCTGGCGGCCTTACGGGACAGTCCTTCAAGGGACGCGTGCAAATCATGCGAGTCGAGGACCGCCGCTACCTTACGCTCGTCGAAGGCGATTTGGACACCTTAGGCGCAGATTTTATGCAGAAATTTGCCGTACAGGACGGCGATATCGTGAGGCTTTTCCCGGTGGCTCGAAGCACAAGTACAGCACGCATAACGGGACCCGTAGCAACACCAGGTGAGTACGCCATAGAACCGGGCATAACAAGGCTTTCTGAAGTTATAAGCAGAGCAGGCGGGCTTAGCTACATGGCGTCAAATCAGGCCGAAATAACGAGGGTGACCGTGACACAACAGGGTCCCGTAACTCAACACCTGCTGGTTGACCTGGAAAAAGCGATGAAAGGCGACCCTAAAAACGACATTCCCCTTGAGATGAACGACTACATATTCGTCAGAGCCGTACCGGAATGGGATTTGTACGCAACCGTCACGATTTCAGGCGAGGTTAAATACCCAGGGACATATACCATAAAGAAAGGTGAGACCTTGTCCGATTTAATCGAGCGCGCCGGAGGATACACCAGCCGTGCCTTCTTGCAGGGGGCCATATTTACGAGAGAATCTGTTCGCATCTCGCAGCAGCAAAGCATAAACGAAATGGTACAACGTTTGGAAAGGGAGCTCTATACCGCAAGCACAGCTGGCGTTGCCTCTTCGTTAACGTCTGAGGATGCACGGTTAGTCGAGATGGAAACTCAGCAGAAGCGCAGGATGCTCGACGTATTAAGGCAGACTAGGGCTACAGGTCGTGTGGTCATTAGGCTTGAAGATCCACCAACTTTACTTAAAAAGACCCCTTATGACCTCGTGCTTGAGGAAGGCGACCGCCTCCACATACCTCGCGAGGCTCAGACAATCAACGTTACAGGAAACGTGTTAAATCCCGCCTCCTTCATATTTGAGCCCTACTCCACCTATAACGACTACATAGAAAAAGCCGGAGGGTACGGCAGAAACGCGGACAGAAGCAGGGTATATTTACTAAAAGCCGATGGCAGTGCCGTACGAGTGGGTCACTTGAAGAAACCACCATATATCGAACGAGGCGATACCATAATAGTGCCTGAAAAAATCCAGGTCGCCTCGGACCTCAGAAGGACAAACGATATAGTAGACATAATTTACAAGACAGCCATCAGCGCTGCCGTGGTCGTCGATGCATTGGACAATGACTAAATTCAAGGCTTGCAAGGAGTGAGTTATTTGGAAGGCGAAGAAAAGCTTAACGGCCAAAAGCCGATTCCTAGAGGGCAAGCATCTGCACCTGAAGCTCAATACGAAGCTTCATATGAGGAAGACGAAATAGACCTGCTCGACCTGGCATTGGTCTTGGCCAAGCATAAAAGGTTGATAATCGCTACAACCTTTCTGGCGGGCTTGGTTGCCTTGATACTGGGGTTTATAATGACGCCTATTTATAGGGCAGAAACTCACCTTGTGCCGCCACAATCGCTTGCCGGGCAACTTCCTGCTAGCATATTGTCGATGATCCCCCCGGAGTTTCGAACATTGGCCATTCAGTCCGGCGCCATAAAGACAACGGCTGACTTAGTTGTGGGCATTACAAAAAGTCGCACCGTAGTTGACAGTATAATTGATAAATTTAACCTAATGGATTACTATCATGCCGAAAAAAGAGATGCTGCACGTTCTGCCTTCTCCAAAGCAATAAGCGCTAAGGTCGATGAGAAGACAAGTCTAATAACAATTGCTATCGAGGATAAAGATCCAGTCATGGCTGCAGATATGACTAACGCTATTGTCGATGTGCTTCAAGACTTGCTTCAAGACCTGGCGTTAACTCAAGTATCTCAACAACGCCTTTTCTTGGAAAATCAACTCAAGCGCACACACCACAACTTAATACAGGCAGAAGAAGATTTTCAAAAGTATCAGATGGAGTCGGGGCTTCTCAATGTAGATGTTCAAACCCAGGCGTTGATGGATTCCATCGCAAGGATACAGGCTCAGATAGCCGTCAAGGAGGTAGAATTAAAGGCGGCTAAAACATACGCAACTGTTCAAAATCCACAGGTTCAACGATTGCAGGCAGAGCTGACGGGGCTTAAAAGCGAGCTTAAAAAGCTTGAGGCCAAGGCTGGGGGCGCCCCAAATCCTATCCCTGCCTTTAAAGAGATCCCCAAAGCAGGCATAGAGTATGCACGTAAGCTTCGTGATCTGAAGTTTCAGGAGACCTTATACGAAACGTTGCTGCAGCAATACCAAGCCGCCATCATGGCCGAAGCAAGTGAGGGACTGGTCATCCAAGTAGTCGATCCCGCCGTTCCACCTGAGCTTAAGGTGAAGCCACAACGCAAGCTAATGATCATCGTTGCCGGCTTTCTTGGGCTTTTCGTCGGGATATTTGCCGCCTTCGTCAAGGAATTTATAGACAACTCTTCAAAAAATCAAGAAAGCGCCGAGAAAATGGCGCTGCTTAAGTCTTACCTTCGAAGGATTTAATTTTAAACATAATTAAATACACCTCCACCTCATCACAAGGCTGGAGGTGTATTTTTAGATATTCTTTATAGTGATCCTGTCTGCAGAAGCAAGTTTTCTTTATCAACCCTAAAATTGGGAACGATCGATTTTATCGTGGCTATGATTTCTTTAACATCCCCTTCATGAGCTACCTTGAGTAAATAATCGAGCTTCTCGCAAAAGCTTTCGTCGATGTCGTTTTGATTGGCAATGAAGATCTTCTCATGGGGTGATTCTACGGTGCCTTCCTCTGCCGTCAAGAGCTCCTCGAAAAGCTTCTCCCCCGGCCTTAATCCCGTATAAACTATATCGATGTCTTCGTAGGGCGTAAATCCTGATAGCTTAATGAGATCTTCCGCCAAATTTTTTATCATCACCGGCTCACCCATATCTAGGACGTAGACTTTTCCGTTATAGGGCAATGCCGCAGCTTCCAAAACGAGCTGTGCGGCCTCGGGGATGGTCATGAAGTAACGTTTCATCTTAGGATGCGTCACTGTTACAGGCCCACCTTCTGCTATCTGACGCTTGAATATGGGAATTACGCTGCCTCGGCTCCCCAAGACATTCCCAAATCTCACCGAAACGAAGGTGTGCCCTGGCTTTGCCTTTGAAGCGATGTAGCGCACGACCATCTCGGCGATGCGTTTCGAGGCTCCCATGACGGATGTTGGGTTAACGGCCTTGTCCGTCGAGATGTTTACAAAACGCTCTACACCCCATTTTAGCGCCAACTCAGCTACGTTTTTTGTGCCGCCTACGTTGTTTATTATGGCCTGGTCAACATTTTCTTCCATCATGGGAACGTGTTTATGTGCTGCAGCGTGAAACACTACTTGAGGTCTAATTTCCTTAAAGACGCTTTCAAGCTTTTGACGATTCTGAACATCCGCGATGATCAATTTATACTTGAGGTCCGGAAATGAAGCTTTGATCTCAAGTTCAAGCTCAAATAAGCTGTTTTCACCCCTTCCAAGAAGAACCATAAATTCAGGGTCGAAACACGCAACCTGCCTGACGATCTCAGATCCTATGGATCCCCCCGCCCCCGTCACGAGGATGCGTTTGCCCCTTAGATATTTCGATATGGCGTCAATATCGAGCTTAATAGGTTTCCTGCCAAGTAGATCTTCTATGTCCACCTTACGAATTTGCGATATGGAGACGGCTCCGGAAAGGACCTGATAAACTCCCGGGATAATTCGATAAGAGACGTTGACTTTATGAGACAAATCCACAATTCGCCGCACAAGGCGACCATCACCGGAAGGTATTGCTATTAAAACCTCCTGTATGTTGTGCCTCTCTACCTCTTCGGGTAAGGAGGCAATGGGGCCAAAGACGGGAAGATTTAATATCCTGATGCCCTTCTTTGCTGGGTCGTCATCCAAGAAACCGATGGGCTTCAGTCCTGCCTCGGGATGACGAAGCATCTCGCGGGCAATCATCGTTCCTGCCTCACCGGCGCCAATTATCAATACATTTTTAGCTTCGTTACATTGGCCTGAGATCTGATGACCTCGATGCTCGCAGAAACATCTAAAAGACATCCGCACCCCGCCTAAAGCAAGCATCGATAGAAAGGCATGTATAATGGGGATGCTCCGCGGCACCCGAAATGTCGTACCACCGACGAAACATAACCCAGAAACGGATAGACCAAAAAATATCATGGCCTTTAATAACGCCATCAGATCCGGTATTCCCGTGCTTCGCCAAGAACGCAGGGGGAGTCGCCAGATAAATTCAGCAACGAATAAAGCCGCCGTAGACACAAACATATAAGGAAATATTAAATGTACATAAGCGAAGGTGCTACCTTCCAACCGTAAATAAAAAGCCAACGGAATGCATAAAAAACAGACCAAAGACCAATCAACTGCCAATTTCAATATGGAGCTTTTTCGGATGGCTTTCATAGTAAACCTCCGATGCTATATGATATAATACTTTACCGCTTCGACATGTCGACGCAATTCGCCATTCCTCATTAACATTCTATCTTACTTAGCCTACCTTTGGCAACATTAATTTGATATAAACGAGAGTAAGGTCGCAGTTACAATACGCCCACCATTAAAACCCACAAACACGAAAGAATGAGCCCGTAAACACCTGTAGCGTCCTTAATTAGAGGCAATTCAAGATTTTTTTAGAAGACAGGAACTGTTAACCTTAAACACGATAAAGTCAACTATACCCTTAATGATATATCTTCCCTTTTTACCATATTGTATGGATCTTAACAAACGAGTTGGGAGGTAGAATATCCAAAACAAAATAACCTTAAAATGTTTCTCGACATTTTTATGGACAAAATAAGGCCTATTCCTGCTGGAGTAATATAGCGACAACGGGGAGAGCCTTCCCGTGCTGCTTCCCTCTTTATGGTAGATTATGCTATCGGGGGCATAGACCAATGAGTAGCCGTGCTTTTGTACTCTAAAGCAAAAATCTAAATCTTCCACGTACAGGAAATAGTATTCATCTAATAAGCCAACTTGATCAAAAACTTCAGCCTTAATCAATAACGAACAACCCGTTAAAAAAGTTACAGGTGAAGGTCTCCTAAATCTATCATCTGTGAAATGATAGGCATTACCCCTGATCTCATCTATCCTTCCGCCCGCGAAAGCAATTGTATTTGGTTTATTGTAATAAAAAATTTTACCACCTACTGCCCCAACCCTATCATTGCTCCCTGCAACTTCAACTAGTCGTTCAATAAAATCACAGGTAACAACTGTATCGTTATTTAAAAGCAATATGTATTCTGCATTTCTATTGAGAGAATATCTAATTGCAATGTTGTTCCCCCCGGAAAAGCCCAAATTTTTCTCTGATTTTATCAGCACCAAGCTTCTATTAGGTACAATCTTGGCAATATGCCCTTCTTTTTCTGTAGTTCCTCCTGATTTTGCAGTTTTGCTATCATATTCTATGTAAAATACAGGTTTGTTATCAGGATTATATTTTATGAAATTAGAGCTAACCTTTATGTTTCCAATGCACCATCTCTTAATGTATTCGAGCGAATTATCAGTAGAGTTATTGTCAACTACAATTACACGATAGTTGGGGTACGTAACATTTTGTAACGATTCTAAACATTCTATTGTATCCTTCCAGCCATTATAGTTAACAATTATGATAAATACCGACGGGAGGTAACTCATCTCGATTCCAATCCACCCTTGTGCCTATGCAAATATTATGCTTCATATTTCATTTTATGTTTCCACCTATCGAAAAGATCAAGATAGGCATTCACCGCTCGATCAATGCCGAACTCCTCCGCTCTTCTGCACAATATTTCCGATGGCAACGGAGATTCTAAGGTATCGAGCATAGCTCTAGCCATCTCATCGCTATCTCCAACAGGGACCAATTGGCCATATTGTCCATTTTGAAGGATTTCCCTGGGTCCGTGAGGGCAGTCAGTCGAAACTACGGGTATCCCCAAAGATAAAGCCTCCGCCAGAACATTGGCAAATCCCTCATAGCGTGACGACAGGACAAAAAGCGAAGCATTCTTTAAATACGGAAATGGATTTTGCACAAAACCTGGTAAGTCAACGTAGTCTGTAAGATTTAAATTTCTAATCATAGCCTCTAACTTTGGACGTTCAGATCCTTCACCCAATATAATTAACCTAGCTTTGCGCTTCCTTAATAATTGCGCAAATGCTTTGATCATTGTAACATGATCTTTTTGGGGAGCCAACCGCCCCACGCTTAATATCAGTGGATATTCCTTATCTAAAACCCAAGGATGATTGCATTCCTCTGAGGCCATATTTTTAATATTATCAATGTCAATAGTATTATATATAACGTCAATTCGTCCCCTAGGTAACTTAAAAAAACTGGCCCAACTATCGACTAACCCATGGGATATGGCCACGACAGCATCTGCTGAATACAAGATTATTTTTTTTAATAAATATACTAATTTCCGTTTAAAAAAGCTAAGCTCGTCAAAAAAATATACATCATTACGAATGCTATATATAAAAAATGGCCGATTGCTGGATCGCAAAGCATAGCGCATGGCCCAATATACAACCGCTTCAAAGAAATCGAATATCGGATAGACAATATCGGGGTGATTATTTCTAAAATAAGATACTAAAGGAATAAAAGATAAAGGTTTCCGCATGCATTTTGGTTTAGCGTTTGCTAGTTGTAAATCAATTAAATTAACGCCCTCCGGAACAAAATTCTTATAGACACCGTCCCCATGGATAACTAACAAATCGACCTCAAATCCTTTATCGCAAAAACCCTTAGCTAGATTTAAAGCTGATCTATGGGTTCCACTGTCCCCTAAATCAAATAATACAAAAACAATTTTCATACACAACATCTCCTTATCCTCTACTACGACCCTACTCCAGCACATAGAAAGGCTAATCGGTATACATTTAGGAGCTTACTTTTTTTAAAATATCTTATATTTATTATCAGTTATTTTCTGCTTCCTTCGAGACGAAGGCTTCAAGCTTTTTGTTATCTCCGATGCAACCCGATCGTGCAAATAATAAGCCCGATACAGGGAAAGCTGTCTCGCTTTTCATCAAGACGCGTTTATGTTAAAATTTCCCTGTTTAAAGATTATATGTCATATGCCTGTCTCGCGCAATTTTCAAGTATAGCTCAAGAAGATATATTATGTAGCAATTTTAGTAGCAGTTAGTGATATCATATTAAACTTACAAAGTTTATTCTACAATAAACAGGTATTAGTTAAAATCCTGAGGTTGGTGAAATAACCTTGAATGAAGTAAATGGATCCATAGTGTTATACCATGATCAAGAAGACAAGCTTTTAAGAGCCATTAACAGCTTTCTAAATACCAATTTGCAAGTGAAGTTATATTTGGTCGATAATTCATCAAATGATAGTTTAAGAAAATATTCTACCTTAGACGATAGAATTGAATATATATTTAATGATTCAAATTTAGGCTACGGAAGAGCCCATAATATAGCTATCAGAGAAAGCATTAAAGAGGGGGTTTCATATCATGTAGTGCTAAATTCTGATGTCTATTTCAACGATGAAGTTATAAAGGTTTTATATGATTTTATGAATGAAAATCCAGATGTCGGGCTCATTATGCCTAAGATATTATATCCTAATGGCGAATTGCAATACCATTGCAAATTGTTACCAACTCCATTCGATTCTTTTGGCAGGAGATTTTTAAATTGGGGTCCCTTTAAAAAATATGTCGAAAAGAGAAATTATATATACGAATTGCGCTTTACCGATTATGATAAAATAATGAATGTTCCATATTTATGTGGTTGTTTTATGTTTTTAAGAGTGAGTGCTTTAAAAGAAATTGGCCTTTTCGATGAGCGCTTTTTTATGTATCCAGAGGATATAGACTTAACACGGAGGATCCATAAAAAATATAAAACACTTTATTACCCTCATGTCTCCGTTGTTCATGAACATCAGAGAGCTTCTTATAAGAACATGAAAATGCTTTTTATCCATGTTCAAAATATGGCCAAATATTATAACAAGTGGGGTTGGTTTTTTGATAAGGAGCGTAGTATTATTAATAAAAAGACTTTATGTCAACTTAAATATAATTAATAATAAGTAAACTAGAACCGATTTAACTATATTACATATTACAATGTATTATACTAGTGATGTTACTGAGCAATTGCCTGATTTTACCTCAAAAGATGTATCTATAATATTGCATTTCACTTATAACATTACATTTCACTCCATCCCAAACTCGCTATCCTCTTTCTCCTCATGCCTTATTTCATCCACCTCTTCGCTCCTGCCCCAGCCCATAAATAACTTGTCGGGGTAGTTTAAGACCATGCCTCTGGTGGTCTTTGAGACGTTTTTGTAGCCGTGAACTACTCCGGGCGGTACAATGACGGTCAGGGGGTTGTCTTCTCCTGCGAAAAACTTCATGCAGTTGCCGTAAGTTTTGCTGTCGCGCCTGTTGTCCCAAAGCTTTACCATGAAGTTACCGGGGCCTATGAATGAAAATATGTCAGTTTGAGCCTTGTGTTCGTGTGGCCCGCGGGTTATGCCCGGTTCCGTGTAGGATGCATAGCTCATGAGGGGCCGCAACCCTTCAGGGAGTTCATCTATCCTAAAGGTCTCCACCAAAAACCCGCGTTCGTCCACATATTTTACGAGCTTTTTTATCACTACGCCTTCTATCTGTCCCTTTGTCCATTCCATGAATCTCGCATCCTTTTATAGTAATTATAGTAAAGTCAACAGGTAGTCTCTGTAAGCGCCCTTCGGTAAGCTTTCGGCTAACTTCCTTAAGTCGTCTTTGGTTATAAAGCCCATGTTGTAGGCCACCTCTTCTATGCAGGCTATTTTTAAGCCCTGCCTTTTTTCTATGGTGGCTATGAAGTTTGACGCCTCAAGCAGGCTGTCGGGCGTTCCCGTATCTAGCCAGGCAACGCCTCTTCCTATTAGCTCCACGTGAAGGCGACCTTGCCTTAAATATACCATGTTAAGGTCAGTTATTTCGAGCTCTCCTCGAGGTGAGGGCTTTAAGCTTTTTGCAATTTCAGGCACACATCCGTCGTAGAAGTATATGCCGGGCACCGCGTAGCTTGACTTGGGACGGGCGGGCTTTTCTTCAATGCTTAAAGCTTTGCCCTGTTCGTCAAACTCTATGACGCCGTACCTTTGGGGGTCCTTTACCCTGTAGCCGAATATCACGGCCCCTTCATCGAAGCGTGACGCCTTCCTCAAGGTCTCTGGAAAGCTGTGGCCGTAAAAGACGTTGTCTCCAAGGATAAGGCATACCTTGTCGCCGTCTATGAAGTCTTCAGCTATGATAAGGCTTTGGGCGATGCCTTCGGGCCTTTCCTGGATGGCGTAAGATATATTTAATCCAAGCCTACTTCCATCCTTAAGTATTTCTTTAAACCTTGGGG
>Ga0208938_1001032_pt1 | contig 17187 bp, 18 predicted proteins | sample AD_UKC125_MetaG_FD_184434 | JGI IMG/M metagenome (GOLD analysis project Ga0208938, IMG submission 184434) | Active sludge microbial communities of municipal wastewater-treating anaerobic digesters from USA - AD_UKC125_MetaG (SPAdes) (version 2) | ecosystem: Engineered > Bioreactor > Anaerobic >...
GGCAGGGACGCTCCAGTGACTGTTCGGTCTTCGCCGACGCGGTAGTCCACCTTACCTCACCGTCTGGCTCTCGTCGCGCCGTGTTTCTTGTGGACGCATTGCGGCCAACGGCCGATTACTACGCTCTTACCGGGATGTTGTACAGCACTGGCTCGGGGCGCTCGGGAGGCTGCTGCAAGCGGTCTTCGTCTGCGCTCGGTGATATGCATTGCAGAAAAAAGTGGTTCGCCGCAGCAGCACGGATCCCTAGACTCTCGCGGTCGGGCCTTGCCCAACCCTTTCACGACCGTCCCAGGAGTCCTGCCATGTCCAAACCCGAAAACCCCGTACCCGGTTACACGCATCTGCTCATCGAGCCCTACACGCCCGGCATTGGTGCGCTGGTGCACGATTTCGACCTGGCCAGTATCGCGGATGCCGGCGCACGCGCCGAGTTGCGCAAGGCACTGGCCGAGTTCCAGGTGCTGTTCTTCCGCGATCAGAAGCTGGGCCCGGCCGAGCAGATCGCCGTGGCCCGTGTCTTCGGTGATCCCGACAAGGCCAAGGCATTCTTTCCGCGGCACGAGACGGAGAAGTTCATCGAAGTGCTCGAAGCCCGGCCAGGTGTCAATCGCTACGGCACCGACCAGTGGCACGCCGACATCACTTTTGTCGCCAATCCGCCGACCGGTACGGTGCTCTATGCGCACATCATGCCCGAGTCCGGTGGCGACACCGTCTGGGCCAGTGCGACGGCGGTCCATGATTCCCTGCCGCGCGCGCTGCAGGATTATCTTGGAGATCTCGAGGCGATCCACAGCTTCGAGCATAGCGGCTGGCCGCAGTACTTCGCGGCGCTGCCCGACGGTGAGGCGCTTTACCGCCAGGCCCGGAACGATCATCTGCCGGTGGTGCATCCGGTCATTCGCCGGCATCCGGTGACCGGCCGCAAGCTCGTCTATGTCAACCCGAACTTCACTGATCGCATCAAGGGACTCTCGCGTCAGGAGAGCGACGCCCTGCTGACCCTGCTCTTCGCGCGCTTCCAGCGCCCGGAATTCCAGGCGCGCCTGCGCTGGCGGAAGAACACCCTGGCGGTGTGGGACAACCGCGCCACCATCCACTACGCACTCAACGACTACGGCGACCAGCACCGTCTGCTGCATCGGGTGACCTTCGGTGAAGGGCAGGCCTTCTGATGATCGATCAACGGAACTCCGAATTTTTCTACGCAGGGCGGTCGCTGCCCCGGAAGATACTGTCCCTCGGGCATCGGGGCATGAAGCGCATCCTGCAGGCGGCGGCGTTTGCCGTCGCCGCCGCAGTCATCACCAACCCGGTTCAGGCCCAGAACACGGGCGGCAGCGTGCCGAAGGAACTGCGTATCGGCTACCAGAAATATGGCACGCTGGTCATTCTCAAGGCGCGCGGCACCCTGGAGAAACGGCTCGCCGGACAGGGCGTGGACGTGAAATGGACCGAATTTCCATTCGGTCCGCCGCTCCTGGAAGCGATCAACGTCGGCAGCATCGACGTCGGCACCGTCGGCGAGTCGCCTCCGATCTTCGCTCAGGCCGCCGGCGCCGACCTGGTCTATGTGGGCAACGAACCGCCGGCGCCGGCCGCCGAGGCAATCATCGTGCCGAAGGATTCGCCGATCAGGGGCGTGGCGGAATTGAAGGGCAAGCGGGTTGCCGTGGCCAAGGGGTCGAACGCCAACTACCTGCTGATCAAGCTGCTGGAAAAGGCGGGCCTGAAATTCGGTGACGTCGAGGTGGTCTATCTGCCGCCTGCGGACGCCCGCGCAGCCTTCGAAAGTGGTCGCGTGGAGGCGTGGTCGATCTGGGATCCCTTCCTGGCGGCGACCGAGAAGCAGCTCGGTGCGCGTGTGCTGGCCGACGGTCGGGGGGTCGTCGCCAATCACCAGTTCTATCTCGCCGCGCGATCCTTTGCCGAGAAATACCCGGATGTCGTACACACCCTGATCGAGGAGATCGACAGAATCGACCAGTGGGGCAGGCTCAATCCGAAGGAAGTGGCGAAGTTTCTCGCTCCACAGATCGGCATCGATCTGCCGATTGTCGAACTGGCCGCGCAGCGCCTCAGTTACGGCGTCAAGCCGGTAAGCGACGAGGTTCTGGCGCAGCAACAGAAGATTGCCGATACCTTCCACGAATTGAAGCTGGTGCCGAAACAGGTGCGCGTCGCCGATGCCGCATGGACGACGGGAAAGCAGAAGAAATGATCCGCCTGGCAGAACGCGTCCCCCGACAGGGCCACGGCGGTTGCCCGAATATCGGGACAGTGGTCATTCTCAAGGCCCGCGACACCCTGGAGCGGCTGGCATTCTGGCGCACTGGCAGAATGTTGCCAAGGCTGGCGGTGAAATGAAGCTGCCATCATCGTCATCATCGTCACCACACCGGCTTTGCCGGTGCGGTGACGACAAGGTGCGGTGACGACAAGAGGAGCAGGTGTTGGTCAGCGCTTGCCCGGCAGCGCGGCGTCCTTGACCTTGATCTCGCGGGGGATCAGCTTGAGTTCGAAGAAGGTATCGGCGAGCTTCTGCTGCTCGGCCAGCACTGGGTCGCTGATCGGTTTGACGACATTGCTGTAGCGACGGATGCTCTGCTCGACGACGCCTGCATCCAGGCCTTGCAGCGGAGCCAACTGGGCGGCAGCCGCCGGGTAGTTCCTGTTGATCCATTGGCCCTGTTTCTGCAGTTCATCGAAAAGCAGGCTGATGACCTCGGGTCGCTTGCCGGCGAACTCGCGCTCGGCCAGGAAGAAGGCGTAATTGTTCACCAGACCCTTGCCGTCGGCCAGGATGCGCGCTTCGATCTGCTTCTCGGCGGCGGCGGTGTAGGGGTCCCAGATCACCCAGGCGTCGACGCTGCCACGCTCGAAGGCGGCGCGAGCATCGGCCGGCGGCAGGAACACCGGTTGCACGTCGGCGTATTTCAGGCCGTTCTTCTCCAGCAGCTTGACCAGCAGGTAATGGACGTTGGAACCCTTGTTGAGCGCCACCTTCCTGCCTTTGAGCTCGGCCACGCTCTTGATCGCCGAGCCTTTGGGGACCAGCACGGCTTCAGCCGTCGGGGCGGGTTCCTCGTACCCGACATAGACGAAGTTGGCGCCGGCCGCCTGGGCGAACACCGGTGGCGCCTCGCCGACGTAGCCGAAGTCGATCGCGCCAACGTTGAGGCCCTCGAGAAGCTGTGGTCCGGCGGGAAATTCCACCCACTTGACCTCCAGACCCTGCGCCGTCAGGCGCTTTTCGACCGCCCCCTGAGCCTTGAGCAGGGTCAACAGACTGGCCGACTTCTGGAAGCCGATGCGCAGCAGTTTGGGGTTGTATTCGGCGGTGGCCGGTTGCCAGGCCGCGAGCATGGCCAGGCCGCTGGCCAGGGCGAAGGCCTTTTTGAAGAACTGTCGTTTCATGGATGATCCTTGTGTGGTTGAGAAAGCTGCCGGCGAAAGCTAACCAATAACCTTGATCGGACGAAATAACTTGTCGGTAGATCCATATGGGCGATTTCGTATTTGCGATGCGCGGCGCCAGCTGGTGGTGCGTGTCCGCAGCTCATCTGCGGCTGTCGGGAAATGGCGCTAGGGGCACCGGCCGGTGGTTGTGGTGGCTCCTATCCAGATCAGTGCTGCGAGCATGGACGGTAATAAGGAGCTGCACATTTCGTATTTCCCGATTGTCGGGCCGGCTGTTACTTTGCTGACGTTGAACCGGATGCAGCCATTTGCCGCGGGGATCATCTCCCGTGGGCTGTGGGCCGGGCTTGCCACGACAGGCATGAGCCGGCCATCCGCGCGGCACTGACCAGGTCGCTGACCCGTGACGACTACGCACCGAAACCCGATCCGAAAGGAGTTACCAAGTGAGCGACGCCAATCCGAACTACCGTTACGAAACGCTGCAGGTGCATGCCGGCCAGAGCCCGGCGCCGGGTACCAATGCACGGGCGGTACCGATCTATCAGACCACCTCCTACACCTTCAACGATACCGAGCACGGCGCCCGGCTGTTCGCGTTGAAGGAATTTGGCAACATTTACACGCGCATCATGAATCCGACCACCGACGTCTTCGAACAGCGGATCGCAGCGCTCGAAGGCGGAGTGGCGGCGGTCGCCACCAGTTCAGGCCAGGCGGCGCAGTTCCTGGCGCTGGCGACCATTGCCCAGGCCGGCGACAACATCGTTTCCACCAGCTACCTCTACGGCGGTACCTACAACCAGTTCAAGGTTGCCTTGCCGCGGCTCGGTATCCAGGTCAAGTTTGTCGATGGGGACGATCCGGAGGATTTCAGTAAAGCCATCGACGACAGGACCAAGGCCATCTACGTCGAAACCATCGGCAATCCCCGCTTCAACATTCCCGACTTCGAGGCGCTGGCGAAAGTGGCACACGACGCCGGTATTCCGTTGATTGTCGATAATACCTTTGGCGCCGCCGGCTATATCGCGCGACCCATCGACCACGGTGCCGACATCGTCGTCGCTTCGGCCACCAAATGGATCGGCGGGCACGGCACCTCGATCGGCGGCATCATGGTGGATTCGGGCAAATTCGACTGGGGCAACGGCAACTTCCCGCTGTTCACCGAGCCGGCACCCGGCTACCACGGCCTCAATTTCTGGGAGGTGTTCGGCAGTGCCGGTCCTTTCGGCAATATCGCCTTCGCCATTCGCGCCCGGGTCGAGGGCCTGCGGGACTTTGGCCCCAGCCTGTCGCCATTCAATGCCTTCCAGCTGATCCAGGGTGTGGAAACCTTGTCGCTGCGGGTCCAGCGCCATGTGGACAATGCCCTCGAACTGGCGCAATGGCTGGACTCGCACCCGCAGGTCGCCTGGGTCGAGTACAACGGCCTGGAGTACAGCCCGTATTACCATCTGGCCCGGAAATACCTGCGCAACGGCTTCGGTGGCGTGCTCAATTTCGGTATCAAGGGTGGCGCCAGCGCGGCCCGGCTATTCATCGACAACGTCAAACTGGCCAGTCACCTGGCCAATGTCGGCGATGCGAAGACGCTGGTCATCCACCCGGCATCGACCACCCACCAGCAACTGTCCGATGCCGAGCAGAAGAGCGCCGGCGTCCGCGCGGACCTGGTGCGGGTGTCGGTGGGTATCGAGCACATCGAGGATATCAAGGCCGACTTCGAGCACGCCCTCCGCCGGTCGAGCCTCGAAGCGGCTGCATGACTTCTTTCGCCCTGTCGCCCCGGACCCGGCGGCTGACCCTCGAACGGCCGCTGCTTCTCGAATCCGGGGAACTCCTGCCGCAGGTCAGCCTGGCCTACCGGACCTGGGGTGAACTCACACCGGAAGCCGATAACGCGGTGATTGTTTGCCACGCGTTGACCGGCTCGGCCGATGCCGATGAATGGTGGAGGCCGCTGTTCGGGGCCGGCCGCAGTCTCGATCCGGGGTGTCAGTTCATTGTCTGCAGCAATGTGCTCGGTGGGTGTTACGGCAGCAGCGGGCCGCTCACCCTGGCTCCCGACGGTCAACCGTGGGGCGGCCGCTTTCCGCGCATCACCATCCGCGATCAGGTGCGTGCGCAGATGGCGCTGGCCGACGCACTCGGCGTTCGCCGTATCCGTTACGTCATCGGCGGGTCAATGGGCGGGCTGCAGGTGCTCGAGTGGGCGCTGCTCGACCCGCAGCGCGTCGCCGCGGTGGTCAGCATCGCCGCTGCCGGGCGACATTCGGCCTGGTGTGTGGTCTGGAGCGAAGCGCAGCGTCTGGCACTGGCCAGCGATCCGAAGTTCAGGAATGGTCACTATCATCCGGCCGACCCGCCGCTGGCGGGCCTGGCCGCGGCCCGCGCGGTGGCGATGATCACCTACCGCAGCCCGCACTCACTGGACGAGCGCTTCGGACGAGCGGCCGGGAAGGAGATCTTCGGCGAGCGCGCCCGCGCGCCTGACGACTTTGCCATCCGTGGTTGGCTGCGGCACCATGCCGAGGCTCTGGTCGAGCGCTTCGACGCCAACAGCTACCGGCTGCTGCTCGACGCCATGGACACCCACGATCTCGCCCGTGGCCGTGGGATCTATGAAGAGGTGGTCCGGCAAATCCAGCAGCCGGTCCTGGTCGTCTCGGTGAGTTCGGATGCGTTGTACGTGCCCGGCGACCAGCGCAGTCTGCATTCCTTGCTGCCCAATTCCCACCTCCTGGAAATCGATTCCGCACATGGTCATGATGGCTTCCTGATCGACGCCGAAACCTTCGAGCCCGAGATTCGCCGTTTCGTGAAGGGATTGCCGGACTCCCGGCGGTCGCTGCGGCACGCGGACGAGCAGCGCAGCGTCGCTGCGGTCAGACCCCTGAAGTATGCCTGGTGATGAGGACACAGTTGCACGTCACTCCGGTCTGCGCCGGCCCGGCAGACCGGTCATCGCTGGACTGACGCGATTCTCCCGGAGGGCGATCCCGATCACGGAATCCGGCAGGTGGCATTCGCCTGATCGAAAGGTGTCGCTTTCGCGACCGGAGGCTGGCGTGGTGAAGTCGCTACCGGCCGGTCGACGGGCTGGTAGCGCTGGATCAGGTCGGCGCGGGTCGCTCCGGCGAACGGTTGCCAGTGCGAATCATCAGGGCCTTCGATGGCAACGCTGGCGCCCAGGTCGTGAATCCGGTCGACCAGATACTCAAGAGGTCGCGCCGAAGCGAGAAGCAGGCGGTCGAACTTGACGATGTCGGGGTGCAGCGTGCTCAGCAGCGAAAGATCGACCGAAGTTCGTCCAAAGCCGCTCAGGGCGATCACGTATCCACGTTGGCGGTAAGCGGCGATGGCCCGCGAAAAATGATCGACGTCCTCGAGTCCGTCCGCATCGATTTCGAGGGTGATGTGTTGAGGGCGGAGCCCACAAGCGTGCAGAATCGCCTCGAAAGCCAGGCCGTGGTCACTGGGGACGCTCATCACGTGTCGCCGGTTGACCTTGAGCAGCAGCGTGCCTGGTACCGGGTGGGCCAGGTAGCTGAGAGCGTGCAGGGTCCGGACCAGACGGTCTACCCAGACAAACTCATCATCGTCGGCCGGCAGGACGAAAACGGCATCCGGGCTGACCGGGTTGCCGGAACTCAGGCCGAAGACCCGTAGCGCGGCCGCATGCCCGTGGGTACGGCTGGAAGCGACGGCGGTGATGGGCAGAAAAACCGATTCGATGACCAGGTTGGCGAAATGCACGAATACGCGCCCGTCTCCGGAGAGACGAAACCGGGAGGCAAAGCGGCTGCCCGGTAACCCCTGGGGCTGGCTGTTGAAATGATGAATGAGCTCGGACAGTGACATTGGGTCTACTCCCGAAGTGGATCCGGCAAGCATTTCTTGCGTCGGGACCGCCGCGCCTGGCGAGATACACCTGCATCTGGTTTCGGAACCAGGCGACAGCGGATGCCTGAATTTAGGGCGGCAGGTCACTCCTGGCAAACAATATCTTGCCATTTGCTTATCCGGGGGCGGTCATAAGTTAAGAGGAAAATCTTAGTTTGCCGCCGCCCTCATGCCTACTAAGCTCTCAATTCTTGGGAGTTTCTCATGAGCATAGACTGGAGCAGCTTTACCCCCTGGCAGGCGGTGTCTGGCGGCGTCCTGATTGGTCTCGGCTGCGTCGTCCTGGTTCTGTGGAACGGGCGCATTGCCGGCATCAGCGGCATCCTTGGCGGCCTGGTGAGTCGGGTGGAAGGAGACGTTGCCTGGCGTCTCGCCTTCATCGTCGGATTGTTGGCAGCCCCCTGGCTATGGGCGGCGACACACCACGGCAGCCTGCCAAGAGGCAGCTTCGCGCCGGCAACGCCGGGAGAATGGGCACAGGTGTTAGTTGGCGGACTGCTGGTCGGCTTTGGGACGCGTCTCGCCAAGGGGTGCACCAGCGGCCACGGCGTCTGTGGTCTTGCACGCTTCTCGCGGCGCTCACTGCTGGCGGTCGTCGCCTTCATGGGCTCTGGAGTATTGACCGTTTTCATCACCCGCCACGTTGCCGGACTGTGAAATGACCTGTCTCACTGCCTTTTTTGGCGGAACCCTGTTTGGCCTCGGCCTGATTGTCGCCGGGATGAACGATCCCTCGAAGGTGCTAGCCTTCCTCGATGTGGCCGGGCGTTGGGATCCCTCGTTGGCGCTGGTGATGCTGGGTGCGATATCGACCGCGGCGGCCGGTTTCGCCTTCGCGGCCAGACGCCGGTGCACCTTGCTGGGTGAGGCTCTGCAATTGCCTGACCGGCGGCAGGTCGACGCGCCGCTGCTCGCCGGCAGTGTGCTGTTCGGCGTTGGCTGGGGGCTGGCCGGCTATTGTCCGGGGCCGGGTATCGTCGGCCTGTGGGCCGGCTCGCTGCCTGCGGCGGTCTTCGTCATTGCCATGCTGTTCGGGATCGAGGCGCACGCCTGGTACGATCAGTCGTGCCAGCAGGCCGAGGTCGGCGAGGTGGTTGCCGATAGCTGAGCATAATCGGCGCCCAGAGCGACGAACTGCAGACGCTCGACAGTGGGCGGCTGCCGAGATGTTTGACCGCAGTGCCTCAGCCAACATCGCGGTTGACGGGCGGCGACACCAACGGTTCAAAAGCAAAAACCCCCGGGGACGCCGGGGGGACTTGTTGCCAGACGCACCGCACTATCGGCTTGCTAGCTGACTGGTCGACCCTTTCCTCGCGCCAGTCGCTGCAGCACCGAGACCAGCAGATCCACCTCCTCACAAGTGTTGTAAAACGCCAGCGAGGGCCGCACCGTGGCTTCGACGCCAAAGCGACGCAGAATCGGTTGCGCGCAGTGGTGGCCAGCGCGCACCGCGATGCCTTCCTCGTTCAGCGCCGAGCCCACTTCTTCCGTACGGTAGCCGGCAAGGATGAAGGAAAGGACGCTCGCCTTGTCGTCGGCTGTGCCGATCAGGCGGATCCCGGGTATCGGACTGACGCGCTGCGTGGCGTAGGTGAGGAGATCATGCTCATAGCGGGCAATATTCTCGATGCCGATCCTTTGCACGTAGTCGATCGCGGCGCCGAGTCCGGCGGCATCGGCGATATTGCCGGTGCCGGCCTCGAAACGCGCCGGCACGCCCTGGTACAGGGTGCGCTCGAAGGTGACGTCGGCAATCATGTTGCCTCCTCCCTGCCAGGGCGGCATGGTTTCCAGGAGGTCGCGCTTGCCATAAACCACGCCGATGCCGGTGGGAGCAAACACCTTGTGGCCGGAGAACACAAAGAAGTCGGCATCCAGAGCTTGCACGTTGACCCGCATGTGCGAAACGGACTGGGCCCCATCGACCAACACCCTGGCGCCGGCGCGGTGGGCGAGGTCGATGATTTCCTTCACCGGAGTGACGGTACCCAGAGCATTGGAAACCTGACTGATAGCCACCAGTCGAGTGCGGTCGTTGAGCAGGTGCTGATATTCCTCCAGCAGAATCTGGCCCTTGTCGTCGACCGGGATGACCCGGATATGGGCACCGCTTTCCTTCGCGAGTTGTTGCCAGGGCACGATGTTGGCGTGGTGCTCCAGCAGCGAAACGACGATTTCATCACCTTCGCCGATGTTCTGCCTGCCCCAGGTCTTGGCCACCAGGTTGATGGCTTCGGTGGCGCCACGCACGAAAATGATCTCCTCGGCCGAACTCGCACCGAGGAAGCGGGCGACCTTGCCGCGCGCGGCTTCGTAGGCATCGGTCGAGCGCGCGGCGAGTTCGTGGGCGGCGCGGTGGATGTTGGAGTTTTCATGCTGGTAGAACTGTACCAGCCGCTCGATGACCGCCTGCGGCTTTTGCGTGGTGGCGGCATTGTCGAACCAGACGAGCGGTTTGCCGTTGACGCGTTCGCCGAGAATCGGGAAGTCGCGGCGCACGGCATGGACGTCGAAAGCCGGGAAACGGCTGGCGTCGGCCTGGTTGGGAATCGCCGACGGCAGGTCGATGAAGTAGAACCTGCTGTCGCCAGTCGACGGGTGTGGCGCACGGGCTGGCTGCTCGGTGCGCTCGCCGGCCAGCTCGCCCAGCACCCGGCGCAGCGCGACGTCACCCGGTAATTCGAAAGGGTGCGCCACGATATGGTTTTCTGTTGCTCCGGGAGGCGACGCCGGCAGTTGCTGGGCATTCGTCTGTGCCGTTGCTTCGGACAGAAAGTAATAGGGCGAACCAGGCACACCGGCAGGTGAACTGATCGGCGCGACGGTCGGGAGGGCCGCCGCGTAGGCTTCGGGAACCCCGAACTCCGGCGCCCGCCAGTCACCTTCCGTACCTGGCGGGCTGGCCGGAGGCGCTGGCGAAGCCTGCAGCGCCGGTACCGCCGGTTCGCCGCTGGACAAACTGCTTGCTGCCGGCGAAGTGAAAGAAGGGGCGGGCACTGGCGTGGACGCCGGCACCGGGCTCCCCGGCAGGGCCCGGAAAAATTCGCCGGCGAGCCGGGCAAGCGTGGCTTCGTCGGGCAGCCCGGGAAGGCCAGTGGGCGCTGGCCAGCCGCCTGCCTGCGGCTTAGCGGTAGGTGTCGGGATATTCATGGTACTTGTCGACTTCCACTTCATCGAGAACGGCCAGCGCGTCTTCGGCATGCACGGCCAGAGAGCAGTAGAGCGAAATCAGGTAGGAAGCAATGGCATTGCGGTCGATTCCCATGAAGCGCACCGACAGGCCGGGGCTCTGTTCGCCGGGCAGGCCAGGCTGGTAGAGACCGACGACACCTTGGCGCTTGTCCCCGACGCGCAGCAGCAGGACCTTGGTCTTGCCTTCCTCGACCGCCACCTTGTCCGAAGGGATCAGCGGAATCCCGCGCCAGGTGACGAACTGCGAACCGAAGAGCGAAACGGTGGGCGGCGGCACGCCGCGGCGGGTGCACTCGCGACCAAAGGCGGCGATCGCCAGCGGATGGGTCAGGAAAAAGGCCGGCTCCTTCCAGACCTTGGTCAACAGGTCGTCGAGGTCGTCCGGCGTTGGTGCGCCGGTGAGGGTCGAAATTCGCTGGCTATCGGCAACATTGGCCAGCAGGCCGTAATCGGGGTTGTTGATCAGTTCGCTTTCCTGGCGCTCCTTGATCGTCTCGATGGTCAGCCGGAGCTGTTCCTTGATCTGATCGTGCGGGCTGCTGTACAGATCGGAAACACGGGTGTGCACGTCGAGGATGGTGGTCACGGCGCCGAGGAAGTACTCGCGCGGCTTGTCCTCGTAATCAACGAACGTTTGTGGCAGCTCCGACTCGTCGCGCTTGGCGCAGGCGACGCGGACGTCTCGGGGGTTCTTGACCTGGTTCAGACGGTAGATGCCCGCCTCCACCGGCAACCACTGCAGCAGATGCACCAGCCAACGCGGCGAGATGGTCGAAAGCTGCGGAACGGTCTTGGTGGCGTTGGCCAGTTGTCGTGCAGCGAGATCGCTCAGGGCGGCCTGGGGGATTGTGTCTGACATGGGGTACTCCTTACTCCTCGCGAGTGTTACTGGGCTTAGAAAAAAAACGAATAACGATATTACGCTTTGCGCTTACGGCAGCTCAACATGCTATAGCCGTCTGAATGGCTGCCGCTGCTCAGGGGTGGGTGCTCGTGATTTTCGCAATGCGCGACGAGTTCCGAGAGTTTTATCCCCAGCGCCTGCGCCAGTTTCTCGGCGGTGAGCAACGACGGGCTGGCGATGCCACGTTCGATTTCGCCGACGTAGGAGCGGTTGAGGTCGGCACTTTCCGCGAGGTGTTCCTGCGACCAGCCCTGTGCCTCGCGCATCTGCCGGACGACGCCTGGGAAGCGATCGCTGAGCCTGCTCATGGGCCACCGCTGGCCAGCACTTCGTTTCGGGAGACGGCCTGGGTGAGAACGCTGCCTGGCGGAACGCTGTGGGTCAGCCAGACGTTGCCGCCGATCGACGAGCCACGACCGATGGTGACGCGGCCGAGAATGGTCGCCCCGGCGTAGATCACCACGTCGTCCTCGACGATCGGGTGGCGCGCCGTGCCTTTTTCCAGGGCACCATCGGCATCGACACTGAAGCGCTTGGCACCGAGAGTGACCGCCTGGTAGAGGCGGACCCGATTGCCGATGACCGCGGTTTCGCCGATGACCACGCCGGTACCGTGATCGATGAAGAAGCTGTTCCCGATGCGCGCACCGGGGTGGATGTCGATGCCGGTCGCCGAGTGGGCGAGCTCGGAAACAATGCGCGCCAGCAGCGGCACGCCCAGAGCGTAAAGCGTGTGCGCCAGACGGTGATGGATGATGGCCAGCGTTCCGGGGTAGCAGAGGACAATCTCGTCAACGCTGCGCGCTGCCGGGTCACCACGGAAAGCGGCCTCGACATCGCTATCGAGCAGGACGCGAATGCCTGGCAGGGCCGCGGCAAAGTGCTGGACGACGGCGATCGACTGCGTCTCGATTGTCGTCGGATCGACCTCCGGCTGGTGGCGGGAAGCGTGTGTCAGCTCCAGGCGCACCTGGTCGAGCAGGTTGCGCAAGGCGGCGTCGAGGGTATGCCCGACATAAAAGTCCTCGCTGTGGCCCTGCTGCAGATCAGGCGGTCCGAGGCGCATCGGGAAGAGGGCGCCGCACAGACGTTCGACGACGTCGCGCATAGCGGCACGCGAGGGAAACTCGCGACCACCGGATTCGAGAGGGCGCTGCTGCGCGGTACGCCATTTTTCGCGGGCGGCGCGCAGATCGCGGACGATATCCTCGAGACCCCAGAGATCCGAGGTCGAGGTATCGGGTGTTGAACGAAGTGGGGCGCTCATCGACGTTTTTTGCCTCAGTCCTGCACCCAGGGCAGCCCGTGGTAGCGCCAGCCGCCGGTCGCGCCGCGCTGGCCGTCGGGAGTGATTTCGCCCTCGAAGCCTTCCAGAACATTGAACACCCGGCTGAATCCAGCCCGCGTAGCGGCTTCGGCGGCGGCTGCCGAGCGCTTGCCGCTGCGGCAAATGAGAAGAATGGCATCGTTCTTGCTGGCCTTGCCTGCCAGTTCGCGGGTGAAGCGCGGGTTCCTGGTCAACGCCGCTCCCGACTGCCACTGCACCAGCGGCGTGCCGGGCACGTGGCCGACGTATTTGTATTCTTCGGCAGTACGCACGTCGATAAGGATCGCGGCGCCCGCGGCTGCCAATGCCCAGGCCTCGCGCGGCGCAACGGTACCGGCGTAGGGCAGGTTCCCGAGCGCGGCGCGCGCGCTTGCCGCGGCGAGGATGTGGTGCAGATCGGTCGGCTGCGCAGCGGCATCGGGAGGCCGATACTCGGTCGTGGGGGAGGTAGCATCGGGTTGGGCGGTGGCAAGCATCGAAGTCTCCTGGAAATGAAAAGCTGGCCGTTGCGGTGATGGAATCGGCCTGTGGGCATCACTCTAGCCGCAGGGCTTGCGGCAGCGAACGAAGAAAAACTGCGTTGCTTATAAAGGGATCGCGCGAACATGCGCTCAGACGCAGGCGCCGCTGGCCACGCTGTGCGTGGTCGCGGGGTGTCTGCCGGCGATTACGATCTGCGTCGTGCGGTCTCGGGGTGCCCGGTATTGGCAGGAACCGGTCGAGCCTTTGATTCGGTGCGGGCCATCGGTGCCGTTCAGATGGCAAAGTGCAGGTGGGCAGCCTGCACCGGCGGCCACGTTGGCGGCGCACTGGCCAGGGCATACGAAAGATCGAAGGAATTGGTCGTGCCATCGCTCAACAGGGTCAGGACTTTGGCTTCCTTTCGCGCCAGTTTCGGATTGCGCCGGTCGCGCGGACGCGGCGCACCGATCACCACCTCGCCACTGATCCGTCCGGGCTGGCTGGCAAGCACGATCACGCGGTCGCTGAAATAGACGGCTTCGTTGACCTCATGCGTGACCAGCAGCAGGGTCGTGCGACGACGGCTGGCGACCGACAGCAGCAGGTCCTGCAGGTGCTTGCGAGTGAACGCATCGAGCGCGCTGAAAGGCTCGTCGAGCAGCAGCAGCGAGGGCTGGGAACACAAGCCCCGGGCGATGGCGACCCTTTGCGCCAGGTCTCCCGAGAGCTGCCTTGGGTAGGCGCCTGCGCAATCGATGAGGCCCATTTCGGACAGCAGCGCAGCGACGAGGGGATGTCCCCGTCTCTTGATCCCCAGGGCAAACCCGACGTTCTCGGCAACGGATAACCACGGCAACAGACGAGGCTCCTGGAAAATCAGGCCTACATCGCGGGAGCGCAAGCTCGGTGGCTGACCATTGATCAGCACTTCGCCGGCGAAGCGCGTATCGAGAGCGGCGATGATCCGCAAGAGGGTGCTTTTTCCACAACCCCGGGGTCCGACCAGACTGACGACTTCGCCGGCGTTGATCCGGAAATGGACGTTTCTGAGAACGGGCAGGTCCGCGAAGCTCTTTGCCGTCACCGTCAGGTCGAGCAACTGTTGGGGCATTGTGGGGTTTTCCTCAGGATTGCCGGCTATCGACAACATCCTGCCAGTCCAGCAGGCGGCCTTTCAGCCGCTGCAGCAGGCTGTCGCCGGCTTTGCCGAGCAGGGCCAGGACGACGATGGCGACGATGATCAGATCGGCGCGGCCGGTTTCGCGGCCGTCGGTGAGCAGATAGCCGAGCCCGCTATTGGCGGCGGTCAGTTCGACGGCGATGAGCAGCATCCACGCAAACGTCAGAGCGCTGCGCAGACCGCTGAACAGATTGGGCAGGGCCGCTGGCAGGAAGACCCGGGTGATCAGCAGGGATCCGCTCAGGCCGAAAAGGCCTCCGACCTCAAGCAGCTTGTCATCGACGTCATGGATGCCGGCGACGACGTTGAGATAGACCGGGAAGAAGGCGCCGATGGCGATGAGAGTGATCTTCGTCGCTTCACCTGATCCCAGCCAAAGCAGCGCTAACGGCACCCAGGCGAGCAACGGGACGGTACGTAGGGTCCGGAAGGTCGGACCGAACAGTGTTTCGACACGCTGCGACAGGCCCGCCGCGGTGCCTGCCAGAATTCCCAGGACAGCTCCGATGCTGAATCCGGTCAGAAGGCGCAGCGTGCTGATGCCGGCATGCGTCAGGAGAGCACCATTTTCCACGAGTTCAGCCAGTGTGCCGAGCAGTTCGCTGGGCGATGGCAGGAGGCGCGCGCTGACCCACCCGGATCCGCTCAGCGTCTGCCAGATCAGCATCAGGATGGCCGGGATCCACAGACCGTGGCTGAAGCGGAGCCACCTTCTGTACGCCCGGGGCCGGTTCCTGGCAAGCAAGGCCGGTGCCCTCGAAAGGCCTGTTTGACTCATCCGGCAGTTCCTCGGCGCACTACGGTGTTGGTCGGGGTCGGCTTGCGGCGCTTGCCAATCGCCATATTGACGCCGGATTTATTCACGATGCGTCGAAAGACTGGGGACATCGGTATTCCTTGAAGAGGGTTCAGCTCTGCCGATGAACGGCTAACTGGACTTCCTGGCGCAACTCCTGGAAGAAGGCGAGTCCCTCCGGCCACGGGCCGTAGCCCGCATCGACATTGATGTGACCGGCGTCACCGATATTCCGGTAGCGGCTACCCCAGACGTCTGCCCAGTGCTCCGCGATGCTGGTCTTGACCCATGGGTCGCTGCTGCTGGCGACGACCAGACTCGGAAAGGCGAGCCTTTTTTCCAGGAGCGCGGCCGGTTCACCGAAGCGAGCGGGATCTGCGGGGGCCACGAGCAGGGCCGCACGGATGCGGTTGCCGCAGACAAAGCCGGCGTGGGCCGCCGCCAGGCAGCCAAAACTGTGGGCGACGATCCAAACGGGCTCGCTTTGCGCGGCAATGGCCGCGCACACTCGATCCGCCCATTCGGACAGACCGGGGCGCTCCCAGTCGGCTTGATCCACCCGCCGGGTAGCGGGCAGCATGTTCTCGAACCAGGTCTGCCAATGGGTTGGACCACTATTGTGCAGACCCGGGACGATCAGGATGGTCTCCATCGAATGAGCACTCAGGTCAGGATGTCTTTCCAGATGGTGGTTGCCCAGGCCCGCGTGTATAGACCTTCCTCGACCGACGCTTCCTTCGAGACTCCGCCGGATCCTTCGACCACCAGCGGCGCCTTTTTTTCGGGGTTGTAGCGGTGCACCGAATCGACGTGGATGGCTCGCTTGTCGTCCACCAGGGAATAACAGGTGTTGGCCATCAGCGTCGGTTGCGCCTCGCGGCCGGAGAGCGTCTCGACGATGGCGGCGGCGGCCGCCTTGCCATGCTGGTTGGCCATGTGCCCGGACTTCGGCATCAGGGGGGCCGCCTGGAGGGCGTCGCCAAGGACGTGAATGTTTTTCACGGCGGTTGACTCAAGGCTGATCCATTCGACGTCTGCCCAGCGGTCATTGACATTGACCACCCCGGCGGTGCGGGCGATGTCGGCAGCGCGCTGCGGCGGCAGCAGGTTGAGGACGTCGCCTCTTTCCTTGTCGCCCAGTTCGCTGGTAACGATGTTCGTTGCCGCGTCGACAGTGACCACGTTCCAGCCTGGCCGGTATTCGATGATTCCCTTGTAGTCGTTTTCCCAAACGCCCAGGAATAGCTTCTCCTTGGAAATCACCTTGTCGTTGGCATCAAGGATGATGACCTTGGAGCGCGGTTTGTGCGTCTTGAAATACCAGGCGATCTGGCTGGCGCGCTCGTAGGGGCCCGGTGGGCAGCGGTAGGGTGCCTTCGGAATGGAGAGAACATAGGTACCACCGTCGGGCAAATCTTCGAGTTGCTTGCGCAGGGCCAGCGTTTGCGGGCCCGCTTTCCAGGCGTGCAGTATCGTTTCCTGAGCCTTGGCGTCGTAGCCTTCAATGCCACTGTAGATGAAGTCGAAGCCGGGCGAAAGCACCAGTCGGTCGTATTCGAAGTCCCCCGCGCTGTCGGTCCTGACGCGACGCCTGTCTGCGTCGATCCCGGTCACCGAGGCATGCACCAGCCGGATTCCCCAGTTCTTCCGGAGGCCGTCGTAGCTGTGCACCAGCGAATCGTAGGATCGGTTGCCGCCCAGTACTTCGTTGGACGTGGGGCAGGAAATGAACTGCTTGTTGCGCTCGACGAGAGTCACGTCGAGCGCGCCGCCACTCCATTTACGCAGGTACTTGGCGGCGGTTAAAGTGGACCCCGAAGTCAAGACAAGAATGAAGTCTGTTTAAGCTGTGCACTGGACTTCAGTTGCAGCTGGACAGCGCTGCCCCGGTTTTGCCTTTGCTTTGGTTTGTGCTGTGGCTGTTGATCTTGCTTCTGCGGGGGGAGGAACCCCTGTGGAGCGTAGCGGAACAGGGGTTCCTCCCCCCGCGC
>Ga0208938_1001034_pt1 | contig 17159 bp, 17 predicted proteins | sample AD_UKC125_MetaG_FD_184434 | JGI IMG/M metagenome (GOLD analysis project Ga0208938, IMG submission 184434) | Active sludge microbial communities of municipal wastewater-treating anaerobic digesters from USA - AD_UKC125_MetaG (SPAdes) (version 2) | ecosystem: Engineered > Bioreactor > Anaerobic >...
GCGTCGGGGGTCGCGTGCCCGAGCCGGGCGAGCGCGTCAACGACGCGGCGCCGTTGGGGCGTCAGCCGCATCCCGTTGGCTCGCAACACCGCTGCAAGGTCACTCACCAGCCCACTGTATGCCGCCCACGCGCCGCCCGATCCCCTGCGATCCCCTCGCCCGTCGCTCGGGCCACCAGCTGCCCTCCCCCTCCACTCACTCCCGCGGCTACCCCGGCAAAACATCGTCGACCTTTTGCACCCTCGACGATATTTCGTCGAGCGAACGAAAGGTCGACGATCTTTTGTGGGCCGGTCAGGCCGAGCGCCGCCTCACGAGGCCACCGATGAGGAAAGCGACACCAATGGCGATCGGCCAAACCCACGCAACCGGCTCGCCGGGGTTCGTCCGGTGCGGGCAGCCCTTGCCGGAGGGATACCGACACTGGGATGTCGGTTTCACTCCGCTAAGGCGGCGGTCAGCCGACGCGCTTGAGTTGGGCCGAGAGGTGCGGGGTCATCGGCTCGCCGACGGCTGCCATGTCCATCGTGTACATGAGGTCGCCCTCGACCAGCCCATAAAGCCGGGTCGCCGCGTTGTACTCCTTGGCGTGCGGGCTGCGCATCACCGAGTCGGTGCGCAGGGTGATCTTGGCCGGCTCCATCTGGCCGTAGTACATCTCAAGGATCCCCGTCGGGTGCGCCAGCAGCAGTTCGACCTCGCGCCCGTCCTCGCCCGGCCGCCAGAAGCCGGTCTCAATGGACGCCGGCCGCACCCGCTCGCCGTTCTCGGAGTCGAGGATCCAGGCCCGCGCCTCCCATTGCAGGAAGGCCCGCCCGTCATGCCAGCAGCGGATTTCCTGGCCGTAGTGCATCGACTCGATGGTCGGATAGCCCAGCACTCCGGCGCCCTCCCACCGACCGATGAGCCAGGCCAGGGGCCGCAGCCGCTCGGGCAGATTGACGTCGAGCTCGAACATGAGGACCCCTTCCGGACCGGTTCCCCGATCGTAGTCTGGCCCCATGGCCCGTTCCCTCGTCGTCAAACTCACCGCCCTCGGCGACACCTGGCCACCACCGACCGCCGAGCTCGAACGCGTGGCCCAGGCCCTGACGGTCGCGACGACGGCGCTGGCGAGCGGCATACCGACAAGCGTGTGGCTCACCGGGGAGGCGACCCGCCTCGCGACCCCTGGGTATGCCGCGCGCCTCACCCTTCCGCACGCTGCGCCGTTCGAGGACCTGGTCGACCTGCTGCTCGACGCCGAGGTCGTCACGGTGTGCACCCAGTGCGCGGCGCGGCGGGGTCTGACCGAAGCCGACCTGCTCCCGGGCGCCCGGATCGCCGGGGCTGCGGGGTTCGTCGAGCAGGCCCTCGCCGAGGGAGCCCAGGCCCTGGTCTACTGACCAGCAGCGCCGCGGGATCGGACGTCAGCCGGAATAGACCTTGGCCAGCGCACCAAGGGCGAGGAGCAACACCGTCGGCAGCAGCACGGTCGCGACCCCGAGGGCCACCTGTCCGGGAGCCTCCCGAGAGCCGGGAACGGCGCCGAAGATGCGCCGGGCCGAATAGGAGAAGGACGCGAGGAGCATGCCTGCGCCGAGGCCAGCCGACCCGGCCGACCCGAGCAGCACCGCAGCCAGCCACCCGCCCAAACCACCGGCGAGCATGACGACGAACACGGCCTTTGCCCCGACCCGAGGCATCCGACCGGTGAGCTCGGCAAGCACTCCGGCAGCGAGACCGGCCAGACCGATGAGGGCGAACCGCACGCCAGGCTCGGTGAGGATGAGGGGCACGAGGGCCGCTCCGGACCCGACGCACGCCAGCCCGGTCGCGACCACCGACATCGCCTCGGTGAGACCGTGCCGGTCGTCGGATCGCAGCAGTTGCAGGAAGAACGACACGAGCATCCCGATGGCCACCGCGACGGGAAGCCAGACGAGTCGGTGCGACCCGGTCGTCAGGCCGACCGTCGCCGCAATAAGCAGACCGCCGACGGCGAGGCCGACTTGAACCTGCCCCAGCGCGGGTGGGCTGCTGAGGATCGGCCACCCCAGGGCGACGATCAGCGCGAGGATGCCGAGCAGCCCGGCGAGCAGCCCCGGCCCTGCCAGGGAGGTTGCCGCCAGCGCCCCGGTCGTCGTCAGGGCAGCGACGGTCACCAGGCCGGGCAACCGGGTCGAGTCGACGTCGCCGAACCGCCCGACGTGGGGGGCACGGCGATGACCGGTGGCCGCGGAGGGGTCACTCACGCCGGACATCGTCGCATCACCCGCCCGCAAACGGTGGAAGGACCTCGACGACTCCCGCCGGAGCCACCCGCGTGTCACGGTCGGCGGCCCGCCCGTCGACGAGCACGGAGGCCACTTTCAGCACGCGGGCCAGCTCGGGGTGGCGCGCGACGGCCGCGTCGAGCAACGGCCCGACCGACTCGCCCTCGACGGGCACCGGGACGGCTTCGGTGTCGACGCCCGCAGCCGCCCGAGCGGCAGCCCAGTAGCGCAGCAGCACTGTGCCGGACGGCATACCGACCCCTTTCGACCACCCGCGACGGCGCGCGCGGACCACTGGCACAGCCCATGCAAGCGGTCTCACTCACAGGACAGACCTGAGGCATGTCGGACGCCTCGATTATCCTCATCCTGTGGCCATGTTGTTGCTGCTGACCAACACCGTGGCGCCCAGCGCTGAGGTGCTGCCGGCGCTCGCCCTGTTGGGCCACCAGGTCCGCATCCTGCCGGCCGAGCCGGCCGCGCTCGTGCACGCCCCGCCCGGCGACGCTGTGCTCGTCGACGCCCGCCGCGACCTCGCCCACGCCAAGTCGCTGTGTCGGGTCCTGCGGGCCACCGGGATCTCCACCCCCCTCATGGCCGTTCTCACCGAAGGCGGCCTCGCCGCCCTCAATGCCGACTGGGGCCTGGACGACGTCCTGCTCGACACGGCAGGTCCGGCCGAAGTCGACGCCCGTCTGCGGCTGGCGTTCACCCGGGTCGAGACCGAAGAGGCGCAGGAGGCCGGGCCGATCCGCGCCGGCGATCTGACGATCGACGAGGTGAGTTACTCCGCGCGGTTCCGTGGGCGTGCCCTCGACCTCACCTACAAAGAGTTCGAGTTGCTCAAGTTCCTCGCGCAGCACCCAGGCCGGGTCTTCTCCCGCGCCCAGTTGCTGCAGGAGGTCTGGGGCTACGACTACTTCGGTGGCACCCGCACGGTCGACGTCCACGTCCGACGCCTGCGCGCCAAACTCGGGCCCGAGCATGAGACTCTCATCGGGACGGTCCGCAACGTCGGTTACCGCTTCGTCCCTGAGCGTCCCCGCGACACCATCGTCGCCGAGGTGGATGCCGGGGTCTGACACCGACCCGTTCATGATGGAATCGGGTATGCCGTCGCACCCCCTCGCCGCAACGCCGCTCGCCTCCGCACCCCTGGCCGTCCGCTCCCTGCGCCCTGAGCGGGCCGAGGCGGTTCGCGGTCTCGTGGCAGCGGCCGAGGCCGCCGACGGCGCTCCTCCGCTTTCCGAGGCTTTCCTGCTCGGGTTGGCCTCCACCTCGGGCGCCGGACACCTGCTCCTGTATGCCGGTTCGCAACTCGTCGGGTACGCCCAGCTCACCGACCCCGACGACCCCGACAGCGCGGCCGAGATCGTCGTTCACCCCCAGCACCGGCGCGAGGGCATTGCGACGGCCCTGTTGTCGGCCATGCCGTCGGGAGTGCGAATCTGGGCCCACGGGGCCAGCGCCGCCGCAACGGCGTTCGTCAAGGCGCGAGGCCTGACGCCGGTGCGCGACCTGCACATCCTCGGCCTCACTCTCGACGACTCGTTGCCGCCCGCCGAGCTTCCCGAGGGGCTCGTCGTGCGTCCCTTCCGGCCGGGGACCGACGAGCAGGCCTGGGTCGCCGTCAACGCCGCTGCCTTCGCCTCCCACCCCGAGCAGGGTCGGCTGACGGTCGCCGACCTGCGCGCCCGGATGGCTCAGCCGTGGTTCGACCCGGCCGGGCTGCTCATGGTCGTCCCGTCCCGCGCGGGCGAGGGCCCCACGGTCGCCGGCTTCCACTGGACGAAGGTCCACGACGGTCCCACCGACGACCCAGCCACGCGCCGCGGTGAGGTGTATGCCGTGGCCGTGCACCCGGCATACCAAGGCCGCGGACTGGGCCGCTCGATGACCCTGCTGGGGCTGCATCACCTGCGCGAAACGGGGATCGGCGAAGCGTTCCTGTACGTCGACGGAGACAACGAGGCGGCCCGGCGCACCTACGATTCGCTGGGGTTCCAGAGCCTCGCGAACGAGACGATGTTCACGCACACGCCACCTGTTGTTAGTGGAACGATGGTCCCCATGAGCGCCAGCGCCGACGCGCGAGTCGAGAGCGAAGCCCCCGTCCCACCGTTGACCGAGCCCCTCACTGCGGCGCCGCTCGGAGGTCGGATGCCCGACTCCGCGGCGGCCGATGAGGTCGAGGCGCGGCCCGTGGTCGCCCTCGATCTGCCTCAGGAGCGCTACCTCGAGCGCGAGATCTCGTGGCTGCAGTTCAACGAGCGCGTGCTGCAGTTGGCGATGGACGAGACCGTCCCCCTCATCGAACGGGCGAAGTTCCTCGCGATCTTCTCCAGCAACCTCGACGAGTTCTTCATGGTCCGGGTCGCCGGGCTCAAGCGCCGCATCGCCACGGGCCTCGCCGTCCGCTCGGCGGCCGGGCTTGAGCCGCGCGAGTTGCTCGACCGGATCCAGCACGCGGCACAAGAACTCATGCGGATGCACTCGTGGGTCTTCTGGGACCAGATCCGTCCGGCGCTGCACGAAGAGGGCATCAGCATCGTGCGCTGGGGCGACCTCAACGAGGCCGAGCGCGCGCCGTTGCACGGGCTGTTCCGCGAGCAGATCTTCCCGGTGCTCACCCCGCTGGCCGTCGACCCGGCCCACCCGTTCCCCTACATCTCTGGTCTTTCGCTCAACCTCGCCGTCGTCCTGGTCAACCCCAAGACCGGTGCGGAGCACTTCGCCCGGGTCAAGGTGCCGCCGGTGCTGCCCCGGTTCCTTCGGGTGTTCGAGCCCGGCGATGACCACGGCACCCAGCGGGCCCGGTTCATCCCCCTGGAAGACGTCATCGCGGTCCACCTCGACCAGTTGTTCACCGGCATGGAGGTGCGCGAGCACTACACCTTCCGGGTGACCCGCAACGAAGACCTCGAGGTCGAAGAGGACGACGCCGAGAACCTCCTCACGGCGTTGGAGAAGGAGTTGACCCGACGCCGCTTCGGCCCGCCGGTGCGGCTCGAGGTCGAGGACGCCATCGCCGACCGCGTTCTGGACCTGCTCACCCGCGAGCTGGGTGTCACCGAGGCCGAGACCTACCGCCTCCCCGCCCCGCTGGACCTGCGCGGCCTGTTCCTCCTCGGTGACCTCGACCGGTCCGAGCTCAAGGACCCGCCGTTCGTCCCCATGACCCACCCGGACTTGGCCCCGACCGAGCGCTCGCAGGAGGGCGACCTCTTCGCGGCGATCCGCTCGAAGGACATCCTGCTGCACCACCCCTATGACTCGTTCTCGACGTCGGTGCAGTCCTTCATCGGCCAGGCCGCCGCCGACCCGCGGGTGCTGGCGATCAAGCAGACGCTTTATCGCACCTCCGGTGACTCGCCGATCATCGACGCGCTCATCGACGCGGCCACGGCCGGCAAGCAGGTGCTCGCCGTCGTCGAGATCAAGGCCCGCTTCGACGAGGTCAACAACATCAGCTGGGCGCGCAAGCTTGAGCACGCCGGCGTCCACGTCGTCTACGGCATCGTCGGTCTCAAGACCCACGCGAAGCTCTGTCTCGTCGTGCGCCAAGAGACTGAGGGGTTGGTGCGCTACTGCCACGTCGGCACCGGCAACTACAACCCCAAGACGGCCCGCCTCTACGAGGACCTCGGCATCCTCACCTGCGACCCGCAGGTCGGCGAGGACCTCTCGCGGCTGTTCAACCAGCTCTCGGGCATCGCGCCGCGCAGCCGTTTCCGGCGGTTGCTCGTGGCGCCGCGGACGGTGCGTTCCGGGCTCATCGAGTTGGTCGACGCCGAGATTGAGCGGCACGAGGCCGATGGCGGCGGCGCCATCCGGCTGAAGATGAACTCCATCGTCGACGAGCAACTCATCGATGCCCTCTACCGCGCGTCGCAAGCCGGCGTCCCCGTCGACGTCTGGGTCCGTGGGATCTGCGCCATCCGGCCGCAGGTGCCCGGCCTCAGCGACAACCTGCGGGTGCGTTCCACGCTCGGGCGATTCCTCGAACACTCGCGAATCTTCTGGTTCGCCGGTGGCGGGAGCCCGCAGGTCTACATCGGCAGCGCCGACATGATGCACCGCAACCTTGACCGTCGCGTCGAGGCCTTGGTGCAGATCGTCGACACGAGCCACGTCGCCGAGCTGACCAACATGTTCAACATGGGGCTGGCCGACACCACCTCCCGCTTCGAGCTCGGTGCCGACGGCACGTGGACCCGGGTCTACCGGGATGCCGACGGCCAGCCGCTCAACGACCTGCAGACCCTCATGTGGGACCACCACAACAAGGCCCGCCGCAAAGCCCGGCGTCGGTAGAGCCGTCGATGTCCACCATCAACGCTGCGGGGACGGTCCCGTGGCGCGTCAACGGTGATGCCCTGGAAGTGGCGCTCGTCCACCGACCCCGCTACGACGACTGGTCGTGGTCCAAGGGCAAGCTCGAGCCGGGTGAGCGCTGGCCGGTTGCTGCGTTCCGCGAAACGCAGGAGGAGACGGGGCTGCAGGTCCGTCTGGGTATGCCGCTCCCCCCGACCACCTATCGCGTCCTGGATCGCGACGGCGTCCCCGCCACCAAGTGGGTCCGCTATTGGGCAGCCCAGGTCACCGGTGGAGACGGCAGCCTCACCCACGAGATCGACGAGGTGGCTTGGCTCGACGCGACGTCGGCCGACACCCGACTGGACTACTCACACGACCGCGAACAGTTGCGGGCGCTGCTTCGGGCCTATCAGCGCGGGTTGCTCGACACCTGGCCGCTGCTCGTCGTGCGGCATGCCCTGGCGACCCCACGGTCGGCGTGGAAGGGCGATGACCGCAGGCGTCCGTTGTCCCCCGCGGGGCACGTCCAGGTGCCGCTCATCACCGACACGTTGGCGGCATACGGCGTCGAAGCGCTGACGACCTCACCGTCGACCCGATGCGTGCAGACCCTCGCCGGATATGCCAAGCGCAGCGGCCTGGACCCGCACATGCGCAACGCCATTTCCGAGGAAGGCTTCGCCAAGCGCGGCGCGAAGCGGGTCTACCGGGTCGTGGATGAGGTGCTGGCCACCGGAGTTCCTACGGCTGTGTGCAGCCACGGGCCGGTGCTCCCCACGATCCTCGAAGCCCTCGTGGGCCGCCTGGCACCCGTTGACGAGTTGATCCCCGGCGCCGACACCTCCCTCGCCGAGGCCGCCGACCTCGGGATCGAGAAGGGCGAGGTGTTCATCGCCCACGTCTGTGGTGTGGGCGATGCAGCGCGGATCATCGCTGTTGAGCGAATCACCTCCAAGGCCGAGGTCTAGCCAGCGCGCGAACTGTAGATGACCGTGTGGCGAACTTCGGGTTCGCCACCGAATTGGCCTGCAAACGTTCATGTTTCGTTCAACGCGACAGCGCCTGGCGTCATCTGACGTCCCTAGGGTCGGGCACGGAGGGCGGACGATGCGGTCGCCTCCGAATCAACCGAATCCAGCCGAGGCAGACCGTCTCGCTGACCCTGTGAGAGGGACACCCCCGTGATGACCACCCGAAGCAGCGCCATCATCATCGTCGCGATGTCCGGGGCCTTGGCCCTGGGCGCTTGTGGCTCCGACGCCACGAAGACTGGCACCGCGGCCACCGGCACCGCTGCGTCCGACTGCCCGACGGGCACCCTCAAGGCCGAGGGATCCTCGGCCCAGAAGAACGCCATCGAAGCAGCGATCAAGAGCTTCCAGACCACGTGCAGCGGCACCACCGTCAACTACGCGGCCACCGGTTCCGGTGCCGGCATCAAGCAGTTCATCGCCGGTCAGGTCGACTTCGGCGGCTCCGACTCCACGCTCAAGGACGACGAGGCGGCTTCCGCTGCGACGACCTGCGCCTCCCCGGCCTGGCACCTGCCGATGGTGACCGGTCCGGTCGGCATCGCCTACAACCTGCCGTCGGTCTCCTCGCTCGTCCTCAACGCCGACGTCACCGCGAAGATCTTCCTCGGCCAGATCACCATGTGGAACGACCCGGCGATCGCCGCGCTCAACTCTGGTACGACCCTGCCGGCGACGAAGATCAGCGTCTTCTTCCGCTCGGATGAGTCGGGAACGACCGACAACTTCACGAAGTACCTCAAGGCCGCTGCGGGCACCGCCTGGACGGTCGAGTCGGGCAAGAAGTGGAACGGAACGGTCGGCGAGGGCAAGCCGCAGAACGCCGGGGTGGCCACGGCCGCCAAGAGCGTCGAGGGCGGCATCTCCTACATGGAGTGGTCCTACGTCACCCAGAACAAGCTCGGCCTAGCCAAGATCGACAACGGGTCCGGTCCGGTGGAGCTCACCAGCGCATCGGTGGGCAAGATGATCGAGACGGCCACCCAGAAGGGGACCGGCAACGACCTCTCGCTCACGCTGGACTACGCCACCAAGACCCCCGGGGCCTACCCGATCAACCTGGTGACCTACGAGATCGTCTGCTCGAAGTACAAGGACGCGGCCAAGGGCAAGCTGGTGAAGTCGTTCCTTACGCACTTCGTCTCGGCCGACGTGCAGAAGTCGCTTGAGGCCCTGGGCTACGCAGCGCTCCCCTCCTCGGTCTCCGCCAAGATCACGGCCGCCGTCGCGGCTATTGGCTGAGGCTGCGGATTTCTTCAGGACATTGACGTGTCTGCAACCACAACTCCACCAGAGTTGACCGAACCAGCGGGTTCCTCGTGGACCGCCACCGTCACGGCCCCTCGACGGGGTGGGGACCGCTGGTTCGGGCTGGCCTCGCACGGGGCCGGCGTGGCGGTGGTGGCCCTCGTGACGCTCGTCGGCGTGTTCCTGGTCTCGCAGGCCATCCCCGCGTTGTCGAAGAACGAGGCCAACTTCCTCACCTCCCGTGAGTGGTCGGTCGGCGGGGACAACCCGCGGTTCGGCATCCTGGAGATGCTCTGGACGACCACGACGGCGTCGATCATCGCGATGGCCATCGCCGTCCCCATCGGGGTGTGTGTCGCGCTGTTCATCACCGAATACGCGCCGCAGTGGCTGCGGCGTCCTGCTGCGACCCTGGTTGATCTGCTCGCAGCAGTCCCCTCGATCGTCTATGGCCTCTGGGGGCTCATCATCTTCCGCCCGGTCGTGCGGCCGCTCGAGGACTGGCTCTCGACCCGTCTCGGGTGGCTGCCGCTGTTCGCACCGACCGGAATCACCGGCGGCACGATCATGTTCATCGGCGTGGTCCTGGCCATCATGATCCTGCCCATCGTCACTGCGATCTCCCGAGAGGTGTTCGCGCAGACGCCCACCACTCACAAGGAGGGCGCCCTGGCGCTGGGGGCCACCCGGTGGGAAATGATCCGCACCGCGGTCCTGCCGTTCGGCAAGCCCGGAGTCATCAGCGCCGCCATGTTGGCCCTGGGCCGCGCCCTCGGCGAGACGATCGCCGTCACGTTCATCGTGTCGACGCTGGCCGCCGGCTCCGACTGGACCTGGTCGATGCTCAGTGGCGGCGAGACGTTCGCCTCCCGCATCGCCAACAACGCCGCCGAGTTCGACTCGCCGCAGAAGACAGGCGCGTTCATCGCAGCCGGCCTGGTGCTGTTCATCCTGACCTTCGTCGTCAACGCCATCGCGAGGGTCGTCATCGAGCGTAGGAAGGCCTTCACCGAATGAGCGCGACCAGCGCCGCAGAGACCGCCGAGGCGAGGGGCACCCCGCTGTCCCGTCTCGTGGCCGCCAGGCGCGCGGCATACCGAGCGGATGTCGTGACCGACGACCCGCCGCAGCTCACGCGCGGGTCTGCGTCCCGGCGGCTGACCGACCAGGTCGCGCGGGTCGTCATGTGGGCGTCCTTCGGGCTCGCGATGGTCCCGCTCGTGTGGATCCTCGGCACGGTGGTGGCCCGCGGCTACGAGTTGCTGCTGGCCAGCTCCTGGTGGACCCTGTCGCAGCGCAACATCAACGCGGCCGACGTGGGCGGCGGCGCAGTCCACGCGATCCAGGGCACCCTCATCCAGGCCGCGGTGACCGCGGCGATCTCGGTGCCGCTGGGCATCTTCACGGCGATCTACCTCGTGGAGTACGGCCGCGGCCGGCTTGCGCGCGCCGTGTCGTTCATGGTCGACATCCTCAGTGGGGTGCCGTCCATCGTTGCCGCGCTCTTTGTGTATGCCGTGTGGGTCACCACCTTCGGTTTCCAGCGGATCGGCTTCGCTGTGTGTCTGTCCTTGGTGCTGCTGATGATCCCGGTGGTCGTCCGCTCGACCGAGGAGATGCTCAAGCTCGTTCCCAACGGCCTGCGCGAAGGGTCGTATGCGCTCGGGGTGCCCAAGTGGATCACCATCACGCGCATCGTCCTGCCGACGGCCTTCTCGGGGATCGTCACCGGCGTCATGCTCGGCCTGGCCCGGGTCATGGGCGAGACCGCTCCCCTGCTCATCCTCGGGCCTTACACCAAGAGCATCGCGACGAACCTCTTCGACGGCTACATGCCGACGCTGCCGACGATGATCAACCAGGACCGCACCGAGATCGGCCTGGACAGCGCCATGGAGCGCATGTGGGCCGCCGCGCTCACCCTCATCCTCATCGTCCTCGCGCTCAACCTCGTCGGCCGCTGGGCCGCTCGGCGCTCCTCCGTCCGGCGCTGACGCGCCCACCCCTGAAAGCGAGACTCCCCATGGCCAACCGGCTCAAGGTCGAGGACGTCAACATCTACTACGGCGCGTTCAAGGCGGTGGAGGGCGTCACGTTGACGTTCGAACCGCGCTCGGTCACGGCGTTCATCGGGCCCTCCGGCTGCGGCAAGTCGACGGTGCTTCGCACCCTCAACCGCATGCACGAGGTGATCCCCGGAGGGCGGGTGGAGGGCAGCATCACCCTCGCCGGCCAGAACCTGTATGCCGCGGAGGTCGACCCCGTGGCCGTGCGCCGCACCGTCGGCATGGTCTTCCAGCGGCCCAACCCCTTCCCCACGATGACGATCTTCGACAACGTCGTCGCCGGGCTGCGGCTCAACGGCCTGCGCAACAAGTCGGAACTCGCCGACGCGGCCGAGCGGTCGTTGCGGGGCGCGAACCTCTGGAACGAGGTCAAGGATCGGCTGAACAAGCCGGGCGCCGGGCTGTCTGGAGGCCAGCAGCAGCGTCTGTGCATCGCCCGCGCGATCGCCGTCGAGCCGCACGTGCTGCTCATGGACGAGCCGTGCTCAGCGCTCGACCCGATCTCGACGCAGGCCATCGAGGACCTCATCGAGGAACTCAAGACCGACTACATGATCGTCATCGTCACGCACAACCTGCAGCAGGCTGCTCGGGTGTCGGATCAGACGGCGTTCTTCAACCTGGCGGCAACCGGTCAGCCCGGGAAGCTGGTCGAGGTCGGTCCGACGCCGCGGATCTTCGAGCACCCCGTGCACGAGTCGACCGAGGCCTACGTCTCTGGCCGCTTCGGCTGATCAGTCCGCTCGCCCCGCTCTCCGTGGGGCGAGCATCCGGCCTGGTCAGTACATCCGGCCGACGACCATGTGGGCCTTGAGCTGGTCCTCGGCGAGCGCCGCGAGCGCGTCACCAGTCTCGGTGACCGTTGTGTCGTCGGCGGGCCAGGTCAAGGGCTCGCTTTCGGCAAATACGCGCAACGTCTCCGAGTAGGGCGTTGTCACCTCGTGGTCGTGCTGCTCCTCGGTCATGAGTGCAGCGCTCCTTCCCCCAGTGCGGGCCACGGTGCCCGGTCCTTTGAGAGTAGACCCGGCATCGACGATCCGCCACAGGGTTCACAGGCCGAGGGCTTGGTCGATCTCCTCGGCGGTCAGGCGACGCTGCGGCGCGGCAGCGGCCGCCATCTCAAGGTTGTCGACCAACTCCATCTCCTCGAGTTTGGCCATGTCGTGAATTTCCCCCTGGGCGCTCGATCCGCTCATGGGCGCAGAGTAGGGAACGGCGGGCCCGCAGGACGGCGATCGCCATCGTTGGCCGAGGGTGTCGCCGGACGGTCTGGCACCGACGACGAACGGTCGACGGTTGTGTGATTGCTGTGGGTGCGTCGGGCCGGGAGCGCCTCACGGCGCAAGGCCGCTCGTAGCGGCTATTTGTGGGACCCGGGGCTACCGCGGCCCGACGCAGACCCCGAGGATACCCGCGACCGACGGTTGGGCGGTAACTTCTCCCCCCTCAGGCCAACGCACCCTGACGCCAGGCCCGCGCCGACGCCGTGAGGTCCTCCGCCGTCGCCAGCAGGTCGGCCGCCTGCGTGGCCGCAGCCTCCCCCTCCGACTCCGCGGCCCGGCCCGCACTGACCACCCGCGCGAACGCCGCGGCCCGCTCCAACGCCACCGCGAGATCCCCCTCGAAAACGCCCCGCAGAACGGCGTCGAGCAGGGTGCGCAGTTCTTCTGGCCCAGGCGGATCCGCCGGCCCCGCGACGACGTGGTTGACGGCGGCATACCGGATGCCCGCGGCATACTCACGACTCGCTCCGGCGGGGTCGCGGCGCACCCAGTCACGAAGCACGTAGAGCCGCCACAGCGCGCCCGGCAGGCTGCGCGCGGGCCGCGTGGCCCACAGGTGCGCGAGGGTGTCCAGCCCGACCTCCTCGGCGAGCGCCACGAGGCGTGCGGTGAGCTGCGGGTCGTCCGATGCGCGCCCACGATGCACGAGGATCGCGGCACTCTCGTGGGCCGCCTGCGCCTCCTGGACGGGGTCGAACGAGCCGGCCTGCGCCTCGAGGCCCGCGCTGTCCAGGTAGAGCGGTCGCCGGGGTCGGCCAGCGCTGCGGGCGGCGGGGCGGTCCGGGTGATCGTCGACGGTCATGGCGTTCCTTCCTGGTCGCGGCGGCGGGTGGCAGCGGACGGGGGCTGCGCGGCATACCCCTTGGGGTGGGGCGGGTTGCCGACCCCTCACGGTATGCCGCCCGCGCGCGGTCCGCGGGTAACGGGGCCGGTCCGTTAGGCTGGCTGATGCTTCGGGCCGGCGGGTGTCGGCCTCTGCCGGGTCTCTAGCTCAATGGCAGAGCTGCGGACTTTTAATCCGTAGGTTGTGGGTTCGAGCCCCACGGGACCCACCATGCGCTCTCGGCCGAGGCGCTGCTCCGGCGCCGCGCCGAACCCTCCTGGACCACCCCTGACCCTCTGGCACCTGCGGATTTCCCCGTCGCCATGGTCCGGCTGCCGGTCGCGCCGTCGGCATGCGCTCGATGTCGGTCATCGGCGCCTTCGGGATCGTCGCGATGGTTCTCCTGCTCGTCGGGTGGGGCCTGTGGTCGGTGTTCGGCGGCCAACGACCGTCGGGCCAGGCACAGGCCGCGTCGTCGCTGGCAGCGATCGGGGCGAGCGCCGAGCCGCGGGGCACCGACCCAGCAGTCAGCTCCAGTTCATCGGCAACGGACCCGACGGGCCTCATCGACCCGACAGCCACCGCCACCTCGACAGCTACGGCGACCTCGACGGCCGCGCCGGCGCCGACTTCGACGGCGGCCCTCACATCGGCGCTCACCGGCGGACCGTCGGGCACGACGAGCGGGACGAGCTCGTCGACCTCCTCGAGCACCACCACGCCGGGACCGGCGCCGACGACGACCACTCCCGCGCCTCACCCATGGGGAGTGACGAACGTGAACTTCACCTGCACGGTGACGGGGCGGCGGGTGCAGGCGGTCCTCACCTTCACCTCGACGGAGAACGTCACGGCCGTGCTCCGCGCCGGAGAATCGACGACAACCAAAACGGGCTCCGGAGGCGTCTCCGTCACGGTGTCGGGGTTGCCCACGCCCGCCGACTGCTGGGCTGCCATCGACGGACGCACCGTCGGAACGATCCCCGCCACCTGACCGAGTGACGTCTACCATTTCTCCACCAGTGACGTGCCGACTAATGTGACACGCTGGAACGGTCTCGGGGACACAGACCGGGAGACTGAATGGACTGGCACCGCGACGAAGCGGCCGACGGCTTGGACAGTGGTCGGCGCACAACCGTCATTATCGGCGCAATTGGCGTGCTCGCCGTGGCGCTCGTCTTCGGAGCATGGTGGATGCTGTCGTCATCCCCCTCCATCGGCAAGGGGGCGACCGCACTGTCGACCGCGCGGGTGTCCCTCAGCGAGGTGCCCGGGGCGACCGACTCAGCAGGATCGACCGCGACCTTTGTCGTGCCAACGCCGAGTTTCGTGACGCCGTCGCTCGGGGTTGCGTTGGGCAGCCGCGAGCCCGAGATCCCTGGCGAGTCCGCGACGACGACGACACCCGCATGGACGCCGTCGTCCTCGTCGTCGTCATCCTCGTCGTCGTCCTCCAACGGCCGGGTGACGGTGTCCAACCTGTCCCTGCAATGCGGCCGTCAAGGCCGCCGGGTCCGGGCCACGCTGACCTTCCACTCGACCGGACCAGTTCCCGTGACGATCACTGCCAGCGATCGCACCGAGAGCACCGTGGCGTCGGGCAACGTCCGACTCGATGTCATGGGTGCCTCCCCCGCCTCGGGCAATGCCACGTGCTCGGCCAAGGTCAACGGCGTGCCGGTCGGGCCAATCGCAGCCCACTGACGGGCCGGGCGCTCACCGCCGCGCCGATAGGGTGACCCAATGCTCGGGCTTGCCCCCCTCGCCGCCGGATGTTCTCCTGTCGATGCGTTGCGCCGAATCGCGATGCTGCTGGAGCGCTCGCGAGCAGGCACTTATCGCGTCCAAGCTTTCCGCACTGCGGCAACAGTCGTCGCGGGTATGCCGCCCACCGAGCTCGTATCGCGCCTCGCCGCCGGGACCCTCGGGGAGGTCCCCGGCCTGGGGCCGGCCACCGTTGGGGTGGTGACGCAGGCAGCGGACGGTGAGCTGCCGGCATACCTCGCGTCGTTGCAGGAGCAGGCGGCGGTGTCGCTCGCCCCAAGAGGCGAGGGCCTGTATGCCGCGCTGACCGGCGATCTGCACAGCCACTCGGACTGGAGCGACGGGGGGTCGCCGATCCAGGAGATGGTGTTGTCGGCCGTCGAGTTGGGGCAGGAGTGGCTGGCGCTGACCGATCACTCGCCGCGGCTGAAGGTGGCCAACGGGTTGAGCGCGGAGCGGCTGCGGCGTCAGCTCGGGGTGGTTGCTGGCGTGAATGCGGCTCTGGGCCAACGGTTTCGGCTGCTCAGTGGCATCGAGGTCGACATCGTCGACGACGGGTCGCTCGACCAGGAGCCGGGGTTGTTGGCGGAGTTGGACGTCGTCACGGCGTCTGTTCACTCCAAGCTGAAGATGCCACGCGACCCGATGACCCGCCGGATGCTGGCGGCCGTCGCCAACCCGCGGGTCAACGTCCTCGGGCACGCGACCGGGCGGCTGGTGGAGGGTTCGCGGGGGACGCGGCCACAGTCGGAGTTCGACGCCGTGGCGGTCTTTGCGGCGTGCCTCGAGCACGACGTCGCGGTCGAGATCAACTCGCGGCCGGAGCGCTGCGACCCCCCGGATGACCTTGTGGTGATCGCGCGCGATCTGGGGTGCCTGTTCGCGATCGACTCGGACGCTCACGCGCCGGGGCAGTTGGACATGAAGGCCTACGGCTGCGAGCGCGCGACCCGGTTGGGGATCCCCGCCGAGCGGATCGTCACGACCTGGCCGGTCGACCAGCTCTTGGAGTGGGCCGGCCGCGGCCGCTGAGTGCGGTGGTCATGGCGAGAGTCGCACGTGGCCGGGGTTGAGGTCTGCGACCGTGGCCGCGCCGAGGAGCGCCATCGTGCGCCGCACCTCGGCCGTGAGGATGTCGGCAACCCGCTCGACACCGGCCTGGCCGCCGGCCATCAAGCCATAGAGGTAGGCGCGCCCGACCAGCGTGCTCGTTGCGCCGAGGGCGATCGCGGCCACGACGTCGGCGCCCGACATGATGCCGGTGTCGACGAGGATCTGCGCCCGTGGACCCAGCGCCTCCCGGACCGCCGGCACCAGCCGCAACGGCACCGGGGCACGGTCGAGTTGGCGACCACCATGACTGGACAGGACGATGGCGTCCGCGCCCGCGTCAGTCACTGCCCGGGCATCGTCGAGAGTCTGGATCCCCTTGACGATCAATGGTTTTCGCCAGAACCGCCGCACCCAGTCGAGGTCGGCGAGGGTCATCGTCGGGTCGAAGAGCGTGTTGAGCTTGTCGCCGATCGTGCCGTCCCACCCCGCCAGCGCCGCGAAGTCGATCGGCGCCGTCGTGAGGACGTTGCCCCACCAAGTGGGGTGCCGGGCCATGTCGAGCACCGTCTCGGCGGTGAGCGCCGGCGGCACCGACAGCCCGTTGCGGATGTCGCGCAGCCGCGAGCCCGACACCGGAACGTCGACGGTGAGCACCAGCGCTTCGTAGCCCGCCGCATCGGCCCGGGCCATCAACTCCTCGGCCGCCGCCCGGTCGCGCCAGACATAGAGCTGGAACCACAGCCTCGACCCCGGCAGGCCGAGCACCTCCTGCGCGACCGCCTCGGGGGTGGACGTGCCGAGCGTTGACACGGCATACGGGATGCCGCGCTCCCCCGCCACCCGCGCGACGGCTGCTTCGCCCTCGTGGTGCATGAGCCGCGTGAAGCCGGTCGGCGCGAAGCAGAACGGCACCGCGGCCGGGGCGCCGAGGACGGTGGTCGCCAGGGACAGCGCGCCGACGTCCTGCAGGGCGCGGGGATGGAACTCGATCCCCTCGTATGCCGCCCGCGCCCGCCGATAGCTCGCCTCGGTCTCCGCAGCGCCGTCGACGTAGTCGAAGACAGCCCGCGGCACCCGGCGGCGGACCGCGTCGCGCAGGTCGGCGACGGTGAGCGCGGCGGCGAGATGGCGGCGGGTCGGGGAGAGCTCGGGGCGCTGGAGTTTGACGAGGTCACGCAGCTCGGACCAGCGCGGCACCTGACGACGAGTCATGGCCCCACTCTCCCCGTCGGGCGGGAGCGGCGCCAGAGTGGTCCGGGGTGCGCGTTCGGGGGTGGGAGGCGGCGCAGCCGGGGGTGAGCGGCATACCCTCAGGA
>Ga0208938_1001035_pt1 | contig 17140 bp, 19 predicted proteins | sample AD_UKC125_MetaG_FD_184434 | JGI IMG/M metagenome (GOLD analysis project Ga0208938, IMG submission 184434) | Active sludge microbial communities of municipal wastewater-treating anaerobic digesters from USA - AD_UKC125_MetaG (SPAdes) (version 2) | ecosystem: Engineered > Bioreactor > Anaerobic >...
TAATGCCCAACACCTCCGTATGACGGTGTAAGTGTAGCTGTTCCCGCACCCTTAATTGAACCCGCTATAATAACAGGCGCATCGGTTCCGGTTTGGGTGAATTGGATTTCAAAATCAACTACATTTTTTCTCTGAATGTCAACAAGTACCTGCCAATCAGAGAAAAATCGCATAGTAACAACATCTCCAGCTTTTATGGAAAAAGCAATATCTCCTGACGCAAGCGTATTGAATCCAACACCAAAGTAAAACTCAGGCGGATCGCCAATTGTTTTAATAGCCCGAACATTAAGCACAGAATCCGCGTCAACCGTTTGAGCAATTTTTGTTAATTGAATAACATCGTCTTTTACAAATCCCGAATCAAAGTCAATGTCAATGTTTGAAACCGGGATGCCTTCATCATTATTTACTAAATAATAAGCTGTGTCTGATTTTGTAATAGCATTATTATGAGAGATGTATTTTATTTCTAATGATTTCGGATTGTCGGTGTAAGTCAGCACGTGCTGAGAACTGAAGTTGCTCAGAAACTCGGCTGATTTGTACGGTTCGATAACGTACTCGGTAACCGAATTGTTATCGATGAAAATACCCTCTGAGGCGTTAATCGTAAGACTAAAAGCGGTAAAATTTATGATTCTGATTTTTTTATTAACGTAAGCAGAAATAACAGGTAAATCCCAAATAGCCGGAGGGGTTCCAGTGAAGCCTAGAATGTACTCAGAATAATTAGGGTTTGCCTCTACAACGGTTTGTATGTCTAAGTAAGCATCTGAAAATCCGGTGAGTAGGGGAATGAGTTTTGGTTTGTTGTCTAGGTCGTTAAAATCGTTGCTAGTTGCAACCGCTCCAAGTTGATTAGCTTGAACAAAGACGCTGTTTCCATCTTCACCATCATTGATTAAGTCCGATGTTTTTGTAGGAATATCATGAATAGTAACATTAATAACCGGATTCAAAGGGTCTGTATTATCAACAACGTTTCCGGTAACAGACTGAACGCCGCCGATGCCGCTTGTGCGAGTAACGTTTACTTCAACGACATTTTGGTTGATAGCAATATCTACCTCCCTTATGGTTTCATTTATAATTATTTCCCTAGACATCTTGAGATACATTTGGATTTATTACAAACTTACCCTCTACATCAGAGTATACTTCATCTTGAGAAAATTTCATTCTCATATCATAAGAATATATGCACGCTGGTATATCTATAATTTGCTCTTTTATCTTATAAAAACCATTTTCAGGGTCGTGTTTTTCTATAAGTAAAGTATATGCTACTATGCCGTTAGGTTCTTTTCTTAACTGAGCCAATATTTCTACATTAGTAATATCTCTAGGCGTTCCGTTTTCTTTGTATTGAAATATTTGTTCTGGAAATGTCGTTCCTCTTTTGTGAGTCCAGTTTACTGTTTTCATTTTTCAAAAATATTTTTAACTTTTTAATGTTTTCTTCGGTTCTTTTATCAGTCTTTCTCATAGTTAATCTGGAATATACCAACGGTTAAAGATAACATTTTTCATAACAGGTGGAACAATTTGATTTTGTTGGCTTGTATATTCCGGCAAAGGATTAAGCGCAAGCCATCTTTCAAGTCTACCTTGATACATTTCAGCTTTAAGACGTTGGTTTTTGACAAGATAATCAATTTCTTCTTTATCCAAAGGTTGACTATTCTCAACGTTTGTCTTGAAAATACCGTTATTATTAACCTTATATGCGCCCACAAGCAAATATTCTGCCGCGCTCTGACGAATCAAAAACGGCTTAATGTAATTTTCATACAAAGTTAAATAAAGTCCGGTTAAACCATCATTTTCAAAGTCTGTGCATATTTTATTGTAAAGTGTTTCTCCTAACACTTCTTCAATTTTTGAACGCTGCGCATCAGCAATGCAATTAACGTACAAATCAGTATCAATGTTACCTCCTAAAAAAGTATTTTTAGTCAGTTCGTTTTCTTTGAGTAGTAAAACCGTAGCCATAGTTAGTTAAGTCTGAAATTGTTGTTACTGTCTTGCGCTGGTTGCGCAACAAGAGGGTCGTTTTCTTGCCATTTTGCTTTTGGCCTGTCTTTCGGGTCAAGTTCCAAAATCAACTTGCGCGCTTCGTTGACCGTTAACGATGTGTTGTTCTTTTTCAAATAGATTTTTCTAAGCCAAAAATGTTTGCAATTAACTCCGCCTTTGTATAACCAAATATTGTAAGTGTCTGCTCCGTTGGGACCAAAACCTTTATTGACTACTTTTGATCCAGCCAAGTCTATATCCTCTTTGCGATAAACCTTACCAGCGTTTAGCAGTTTATTACAAAAATCGCGCTGTCCGGTAGATGCTCCTGAGTATTCGTACCGAACTTTAAATAATTCCGTATCTTGTTCGCTGCTTGCGTTCGGGAACGATGAGAATGTTTTAGCGAGCGATAGTGTGTACTCGTTAATAGTATCGGATTGCGTTAGTTCAATTTCGTCGATTTCTTCCCACGTTTCAGTATCGATAACTTCACCTAGTTCAATGAGTTCATCGGCAGCGGTTGACAATTCTATGTTTTCTTTGTCGTGCGATGAGCAGCAGATTTTAACCGATGCCATTTGTGTTGGTTGCGCTTGAGGTTGTTCGCTTCTAAGGCTTTCAAACTCAAGTTCGGTTGTGATTCCGTTTACTTTGCAAATGTTCATTAAATCATCAAGGATAATTTCTTGCTTTGGTGTAATTACGTTAATCATGAGTTCGGCAAATCCTACTTTTATTTCTTCGGCATTTGAACTGAAACCGCTTGCTTCTTTTACGCCAACAAGCATAGGTGAAGTAAGTTTGTGCGCTGTCATAATCTGCTGACGCGCTTCAGCGCATAGATATTCGTACTGCTTGTGGGCTTCGCTTACCTCGATTGCAGATATTGTAGCCTCGTTTTCTTTTCCGTCATTGAAAACAACAAGTCTTTTTCCGCTATTATTTGAGCCTGCTAATTTATTGTCAATTTTAGCTATTGCCGCTTCTGCTTCAATTTCACTTGCCGGCACGCCTCCATTTATATTAATAATATGCCCAGCACTCAAACCATTTTTAATATGGTTAATGCAATAATTTTGAAACTCCTCCTCGAACTTTGCCCAACTCAAGCCCGAAATATAACTAGGGTTTGAGTAGTAAAACTGTCCGATTTGATAATCTTTGATAACGTATATTTCAGAACGCTGACCAACATTGCTTTTATCGCCAAAACCAAAAGCATCAAAGCGAATAGGTTTGTATTTCATTGTGTCCGAAAAATCGTAGCTGTACCAATAGCCCTTAATATTGCCATTTTCATCAGCGACTTCAGGCGCAATCCTTTGCTTTGGAACGTGAAAGCCTTTTCTGACTTTACCATTCAAATATTTCACCTCAATTGATGCCTCGCCAAACATTTCAAAATCTTTGCAGATTCTGCGCAAATCATTCTTGCTAAAAATATCTTTGACTTGCTGCAATTGCGCTTGGTCTCCTTTGGTTATTAAGCCTTTGCCATAAATGAATTGTGAGTAACTATCAATAATGGCCGAGTTTGTGGTTGAACCGTTATAAGCATCGATAATATCTTGGTAGAATTTATTTTTGTCGCCATTCAAAACCCATTTTTTACCGCGCACCTCTTTAATTTCGGGGCGAATGTAGTTTGACATTTCAAGCGCGTAAATTCTTTGGATTGGTTTATTATCGCTCATAAATTATACTTTTAAAATACCTTTATTCAGTTTGTAGTTTTGCAAGTCCGTTTGTGAAGTTGCGTAAGCCTTTCCGATGTATGTAATAACATCGTTTTCTTTGATTGCAACTTCAAAACTTTGCCCCTCTTTCATTGTATAGTCTGAAAAAGTAATGTACAGCACAAAATTTTGATAAGCGATTGAATCAATTGTTACGCTTGTTGTTTCGTTTTTTAGTTCATCCCGCAAAAATAGTTCAATGATTCCGCTATTGTAGTACTTTGGAATGCACTTGAAAATATAGGGACTTGTTAGATTAAATACTACCATACTATTAATACTAAAATTTTTCGTTTTGTAACAAAAAACCCTACCGATTAAAGTAGGGTTTTTCAAATCTAAACAAAAATAATTATGAAACAACTTGGTCAGAGACTAGCGTAAGTAAGGCCGTTTTTGTTGTGTTGTCCAAAAATGGAGAGTTGTTTTTTTCTTCAGCGTTTACGGTTAAAGTATAACCGCTTAAATCAGCCCCCGCGCCTCCGGTAACTTTTGTCATGTTTGACATTGTACCGTTTTCAGCGCCAACAAGCATGATATTGCCATTATAATCCTCAACGAAAACGTAAGGACGGCCAGCGCAAATAAGTTGACATTGCGCTTGTAAATCAGCACCTAATTTCGGCAAGGTAACGGCTAAAGCCTGAGCCACTAAAAAAGTTCCGTTGTCTTGGCTGCTTGTACCGGTTTCGGTTAGCGTATTTGTAGTAGCTTTCACTTCGTATTTGAAAACCTCGTCAAGAGTACCTAACGAAGTAATAGCATGATTAGCAATAGTGAAGCCGTATGAATCATAGTTTGCAAAGTAGAGGTTTTTAATTCCGCCTCTTTGGTCTTTGCATCCTAATAGTTTACCTTTTGATATTAAACAAGACATATCTTATAAGTTTTAAAAACCGCCCTAGTTAAAGAGCGGTTTTGGTTATTATTATCCTACGTATAATACGTTGAATTTCTGATTTACCACGTGCGCAAAGATGGTTAAGATAACATCATAGAAGTAATCTTTTCTAGGGGCAGGGTAAGGAGCGATGTTGATGTTTGCATAGTCATCCATCAAATCAGTACACCACATGAAGTTAGACGGAACTCCGGCAATGATTACGTTATCCGCAAGCGGAACGAATACGATTTCAACATCCAAGTAAAAATATTTACCTGTTTTCAAATCTACTGTGAAAGTATCACGGTAAGTCTGAGCAAGGTTGAAAGCATTAATCATCTTTTTAACACCTCTAGGCGCATAGATATAAGGCTTTTCAACTCCGGCTAAAACAGCGTCAGGAATAGCGTTATAAACTTTGCCCATTTCGGTAGCGATGTTTGAACTTGACAAAGTAGTTCCAGCTACTTTGATACGTTTGCCAACTGCCGCTTTGTTGTAAATCATTTTAGCGGTCAATGAGTCAAACAAAGTAGTCGGCATAGCAGCTACCAATGTTTTCTCAGCCGCCCCTACTGATGTTTGACCTGTTCCGGCAGTTAAAGCTGCGACCGCTGTTTGGGTTGCCGCAGTAGCGCCGTTCCAAAATTTAGACTCTGCATCCAATGAAATCAATGGAGCAACACCATTCAAAACCAAACGATTAAACTCATCTGATACGTCATTGATTGCGCCTGCTGGCATATCGCGGTTGAAGCGAGTTGAACGCAAGTCATCCGGCGTGAATTTATCAATAAATTCAACTTTTACCGGAGTAACTACGGTATCTTCAAGGCCAACCGCTCCGGCCTCTGAACCGGTAGGGTTAACGCTCCATGCTTGCATTGTTACTGAGTTAATGTTTTCAGTAATAACGCGGCCGGCTTTGATGCCTGTTTCAAAAGAAACTAAACCTTTTTCAACGGTTTCGTTTCTGAAAAGGATTTCGGAAATAATTTCCGGTTTAAAATCGGTAGGGATTTGAGCCCCTGTGTAGGTAATTCCACTCATGTTTTAGTAGGTTTTAGTTTTTAAATGTTCGTTGTCTGAATTTTTCAAAAGCCGTAGTAGGCTGATTTTGTTTTTGCTCCGGCTTCGGTTTTGTTTCGGCTGACAATTCAACCTTTAGATTTTTAACATCGGCAATTTCTGCTTTGAGTTCTGTTTTTACTTTTTGAAGCTGTACGCCAAACTCAGTTGCAATACTTGTAATTGCAGTTTTTAGCATTTCACCAAACTTATCCTCCGCCGACATTTCTGTTTCAACTTCAGTCATATCCTCAGTAGGTTTAACTTCAGTAATTACACCGTTTGCATCAACGACAATTGTTGTGCCGCCTTGCAATTTGTGTTCGCCCTCCCATGCGGGTGACTTTGTGCCATCAGCAGCGACAATTTGAACCGTTTTACCGACCTCAAAACTTTCGGCCTCCATGATAGTAGTTCCATCTTCATGCGTTGCCTGAGTTAGTGAAACTTCTTCTTGCGTGATTTCGGCTGGCGATTCTTGTGCTGCATTCATTTTTGTAGAGAAAATTTCTTTAATAAACTCTACAATTTGATTGTCAGATTTTTGACTCATATATTCACGTTTTAAATTAATTTTCTGTAAATCGAAAACACCATCAATTGAAAATCCTTTTACTTTACCAGTCTTTACGTAATCATTCCAAACGGTATCGTTGTTGATTTTCTGCATGGCGAACATTGTGCCTACCGGTTGATTGAATCCGTACAAAACAGACTTGTCATGAACATCATCTTCTTTGATCCACGATTCAACAAAACAAACATCTTTAATAGGATTGCCATCATGCTCGATGGTTGAATTATTCTGATAGCCGTTTGATACAAAATTCTGATGTATCATTTTTATTGTTTGGTCAGGGAACATGATGTTAAATTTGTTCCCTGCATCATCACGTCTGAGAATGAGTTGCCCCGGAATAAGTACGGGGCCGACTACAATTCTTTTTTCTTCGTTTACGGTAGCTAACTTCACTTCGTACTGTTTTGACAAAGCAATAAACTGCTGTTCGATTGCAGGGTCTTCAACGAGTGATATAGCATAAACGCCATCGTTTTTTTTGGGGTCAAAAAGGACTTCGTATGTTTCCATAACTTAAATACTTTTTTGTTTGTTTTTGTTATAAACTTTTACCCCAAACTAGCCGACTTTACAATATTTCTATCAAGGCTCTGTCCGCTTGTAACGTCAGAGGCAACAACGTATGTTTTAATAGGTGGCTGCTCTTTATTCGCTACAACACTAGCTAGTTGATTCACTCCGCTATTGCCGACAACATTGAATTGCGGTGCTGATGTTCCGCCACCTGCCGAACCGATGCTTGGCGCGCTTCCGCCGCCACCGCCGCTTCCGGGAACTTTAACAGAAACAATATCTTTTACCGCTTTAAATCCGGTTGCCGCGATTAACGCAACGTTTGCTATTTTCAAACCTATCTCAAACGGGGTTGTAGTTTTTGTGGCTAATTCTGCCGTTATGCCTTGGTATGTATTAATAGTTGCCGCCGCTATTGCTAACGCCTTGCCAGCGGCTGTATTTTTGCCAAGCAATTCCGCCGCTCTTGTTGCTGTTGATGCAGTCTTACTAAGCAATGCTTCTTTTGCAGCCGCTTCTGCTTCAGCTAATTTTATTTTTGCTTCTGAATTAGCTTTTTCATTCTCATAATCTTGCTGTTGATAACCTAAACGAATGTTGTTTAATTCATTCATTTGAGCTATCTCTAAATCGGTAGTATCGATTCCGTTTTGCTTTGCTAACTCAATAAGCCTGTAATACTTGTCGTTTACTGCTCTTTCTTCTTCCTCTTGTTTTGATATTAAATAAGCAGAGTTTGCGTCTTGAGCATCACCGATTGCTTTAGATAACTCTAGTTCATTCTCAATAGTTGCCTCTTGCTGAGCTTTTAAAGCAGCTTTTAAATCTTCCGCATCTTTTTTAGCTCTCGCTTCGGCTTCGGCTTTGTCTTTATCTCTTTTGTTTTTAGCATCTTCTGCTTGTTTATCTCTTATTTTTTCAACCTCTGATGCTGTCTTTTCTAAAGTATCTACTTCTTGCTTACTTATTTCATCAAGATATGCTTTGTAGGCTTTTTTCGTGGCTTCTTGTTGCTTTTTAGTATCTCCATTAGAATCATCTAATAGTTTCTTTTGTCTTTCGTAATTGTCTTTTAATGCTTTTAACCTTTCTTCGTTTGCGTCTTTATCAATTTTATCTAATTCTTTTTGAGATTCACCCGCTATTTTTGCACGCGCCTTTCTAGCTTTATTTACGCTGTCGATTCCTTTTAACTCATCATTCAATAAATCATTGCTTCTGTCAACAGCAACATTTAAAGCCTCTTGTTTTTTGGCTGCATCTTCTGATGCGTCACCCATGCTACTTAAATAACTTATAGCTAAACCTATCGCTACAACCAAAGCACCTATTCCGGTGGATATGATTGCTGTTTTTAAAGCATTAAACGATGTTGCGGTTGTATTTACTGCTCCGGTAAATAATTTTTGAACAGTAGCCGCTATTGCGGTGGCTCCGGTATATGCTTTTTGCGCTAATCCATTTGACTGTATTACCGCACCCAATTGCTTGAAACTATCAACGCTTTCGCCTAACGCTTGAATGCCTTGCGACAAGGCCATTGCCGACTGTACTTTAAGCAAGGTTTCTTCAACCGCTGCCGATTCAGTACCGAGTAAAGCCATGCCGCCTTGAACCGCCGCGAATCCACCAGCAACACCAGCAAGGGAACTACTAAGAGCCTTGAATTTAGCATCAGGGTTAAAGGCATCAGTAAGGGCGCGCGCGTCTCCAATTTGGTCTTTTAATTCTGCTGCTCGCTTGGCTGCATTAACAGCTTCTTTTGATGTCGCGCCAAACTTTTCAGACAATACAGCAACATCGATAACCGCTTGCCTTAACTGTGCGCGCAAACTGCCAACGGCCTCATCAGCGTTGCCTTGTACTTGTACGTTAATTATTTTTTCTATTGCCATTTCGCAGCTTTTTTAAATAATTCAATATAATTTGTTGTGTAGTGATATTTACCTTTCGCGGTTTCAATCACTTCATTGCCTTTGTAATTATCGGCAACTTTTAGCATGGTCAGAATGTTACTAAGCATCTTGTAAAACGGGTATTTCGTGAGTAAATGAATCGGAACCTTTATAATATTCGACAAGTATCGCATCTTGTCGCGCTGATCCGGTTGTGTTTGCAGGTATTGATACGGTCATAAGTCCATCGGAATACTTATTGCCTCCAGATGTATATGTGCCAAGTAAAAAACCGACAGCTATTTTTGAACGCCACAAATCATTGTCTTTCAAATAAAACTGCAATTCAATTGTTTGCGCTGTGTTGTCAACGTTTAGTGTCGATATGTTAGACATTCTTAAAACTGTTGGCGTGTTGTCGGTTGTTATTTGGTTGTTATCTAAAATCAACTCAAAATCAGTTTTGCCGCTGTTTATCTCAGGTGCCATGGTATTGATTAAAAATCGCTTGTTCTGCAGAATAATCTTATCTCTAAGTTTTATAAAACACAACACAGAAGTTGGGAGTTGAGCAGATACCTTCACAACTCTTGCTCGCTGATTGAATAGATTTTCAATGTAGGTTGAATAAAACTTTTCATAAAGCCCTGTAAAGTTTATATTCAAATCCCAAGCAGATATTTCAGCACCCCAATTCAGAGACTGAGTGTAAGTCAAATCAGTTGAGGCCAACGGTAACTCATTGCTAAACCTAACGTAATCTGTTATAGTATAGTGGCTTGAATTATCCGCTATCCTAATACTAGGCGATACAGACTGAACCCCGTTGCAATAAATCAAACTTGGCTTTGGAGCATAAGGTTGTAAATCTGAGTTCAATATTGTGGCGGTCATAAAATCGTTTCCAGTTTCACGCTCAAACATAAAATCCTCAAACGGAAGTTCAACGGTATATGTATCTTGAAATGCGCTATTCGCGTTTTCAAAATTCAAATCTCCGTACTCTCGATTGAATAAACCACGAAACGCTCCATTCAATAAGTTATCTGACTTTTGATATTTGAACTCAACTTTCTTATACAACTGTGGCGGCTCGATTGATATTTTTTGCGGGTCAATGTATTTCGTTAAATCCCATTCAATGCCATCATTATAGTAGTCGTTCAGCGTTTGCAAGTAGAACGACGTTTCGCTTGTCGGAATAACCATTAAGTTGAACATTTTAATGAGTCCGGTAATAAATGACTCAACGGTAATATCCGGCACGAATGACTTAATATCAATGTTTGATGTTGTTGTTTGCGACGCGCTTGTTGCTCTTAGTATTTGTACTTGGTTCGGAAATGTTATGTTACCGTAAATGCCGCTGTACGCTTGTGAACTTGTTATGCTTATACTTTGCTCAACTTCTGTGGTAAATGTAATTCCGTTATCAGAACTAATGAAAAAAGTAAAGTTATAAACTAAATTATTTGGGTTACTGAAGTAGCCTCCGTATCCGGTCGACGGGAAAACTTCGTTAACTGTATTTCCGGTTTTGTTTAAAAACGAAGTATAAAGTTGGCCATTGTTATAAACGTAAATGTTATAATGATTTGATGAAGCAGTATTTACTTTTAGAACAAGTTTTCTCCTGCGCCATGTTTTATGAAAACCAGCGTAAGGAAAAAAATAAGGCGCATCGTCTGTGTCAAACGTTAGTACATTTGTCGTTAAATCTAAATCATCAAACTTGTAAGCCGATCTATTGGATGAGTCAGGCGGCGAAGTATGGTTGCTCAAAACTTCTGTGTAATCTTGTTTTGTTGTAAAATCAACTTGAATCTGCTGGCTTTTAATAACTAATTCCTCTTGGTTTTTCAAATATAAAAACAGTTTGCTAAACGTTTGACTTTGAATAAACGCGCCATCAAATGTAATTCCATAAGCCTCTTGTATGTATTCAATAATTTTACTCACGCGAAGCGCGGGGAATATTTCATTGAATTTTAATTGGCCGCTTGCGTGTGAAATATCTTGTGATGGCGTTCCGCTGTTTAGGTAGAATTTTCGCTTCGCTCCGATTATTGGGTATAAAACATCGTAAGCGTCAGATATAACTCTATCCTTAACCGTTGTTAAATCCCAACTGTGATTTAATTGGTCAAACAGATTGATTCTAACTCCGGCATCAATAATTGACAAGTCTTTCAATTTATCCTGTTTGAAACGGTCTTTCAACTGTACAAGATTACCCACAAAATTAACCGTGTAGCTTTCAATCTTATTGTTTTTCTTTTCTGCTCCTTTGAGTAATAATTTACCGTTTCTAAAAAACTGGCCGTCAACTTCAATGTAGCCGTAATAACTAACGCGGTGGTCAAATGCCCCAATCACATTCGATAAATTACTCAAATCCGTTTCCCCGACTTCGCTATTGTACCAATGTTTGAAAATTTGGTTGTTATGCGCGCTGGCTGGTACGGTGAATTGCTTTGAATAGTCTGTAAAAATCTTGCCTAAATCCCTGAAGTTTTGAATAGATGAAGTGATTTGCACAGCCTCATCTTTGAACAGTTCAATTCCGTATGGTTCGCCGTCTATGTAAATGAAAATACCTATCATTATTGAACGTCATTTATAAGATTGTAGGTGTACTCAAAGTCAATTTCGTAGTTGATATTACGGTCTTTTATTGCTGTTTTGTACGGCATTGATTTTGTTTTGACTTTAGCAGGTATGCCGTCAAGCAAAACAGTTTCAGACACGCACAAATCAAAAAGCAAATCGACATAATTCTCAGCAACCCATCCTGTATTTAACTTGATGCTTTCTGCTGCTTCAAAGTTTAATGATTTAGTTCCGGCTTCACTTGGATTGTAATCCCAATTCTCAGGCAATGTTTTAAAGTCTGAGTTTTTAAAATCAAAACTCTTTGTCTGCGATTTGAAAAAAACAATCGTCTGCCATCCACCAAAGCGATTAATGAAATCACATCTGACTGGTGTATATTTCGGCTCGCACACGGTAGTATATGTAATAGTAGGTTCCGGCGCAAGTCCGCCATCGCGAGATGTATCACCAACCTGGATTGTGTTGCCATTTGCGTACGCGCTGCCTGAATTGCGATAAGGAACTTTCAGGCAATAAATACCCGCAGGGTCGGCATCGGTTAAAATGTCAATTGTTGTTGTATTGCCTCCTGATAAGTCTTTGTATTGATAGCGTATTTTTTTGCCACTTACCGCGCCCCAATCAACTAGAATATTAAAATAAGGAACATTTTGGCTTCCACTAAATACAGTTGCGCCGTTATTTGTGGTTATGCCAATACTCGGATTTGTCAAATAAATAACGCTTTCCTCAAGTATTTTGTTTGCGCCTAAGTGCGGATTTGAAAAACCGTTCATACCAACAAAGTCGATCGTATCAATAGCATCATAATCAATTGAATCTAGGCTGGCGAAAGTCTTAACCTCTACTAGGCAATACATTTCTTTTTCTTCAACGCCATCAATCACAGTTGTTTGCGGCTTGATTTGCTTAAAAAAGTCTTTGATGTATGGCGAAATATTGTAAATTGTTTCGCGCTTTGTGGTAGATGGTATTTGTTTACTCAAAATGTATGTGGCCGCTGTTGGTTTTGTGTCGCCATTGTACCAAATTCGGATTTCAATCTTAGTTACTACCTGATCCGTTTCATCAATCGAAATAGTATAAGGACTTCGGGCTAGTATTGCTTTCATTTAATTTCTTTTAATGTTTGCTTCAAAAAAGATTCTACATCCAAACCGTATTTATCAACTATGTTTTCATCCAACTTTTTAAACTCAGTTTCAAATGCATTTCTGAAAAATTTAGTCTCAGCAATACCTTTCATGTAAATACTTCGGCTAATCATTGATACCATTTGCTTACGCGACATGAATCGCCCTTGCTTATCTCTAGTTCCTGACAATCCTTTACGCACAACCCATTTGTCGATTGACGCTCTAAGTCCGCCTTTCTTACCTGTGCCGCTGCCAAACTTGTAAGGGCTATTCGGGGCTTTTGCGCTACTGGCTTTTCCTTTTACCCCGTAATCTAAAAACTTCCAATAATCCTCTGCAAAAAAATCAAACTGTATTGAACGTCTGCTTTCTTTGAGTTTGTACGCTAGCGAGTTTGACAGCTTGTTAGATGTGTTGTGAGTACCGTATTTTCCTCCTTTCTTTAAATTAGATTTTGCACGGTCAACAACAAACTGCCCGAACTCTTCTAGCGTTTTTGTTACGTTGTTATTATTCACAGCAAACAGATATTTGATTGTTCGGTATTGATAACGTTACGGTTGTTTTCCAGCCGTCTAGCATATTTGTAAATTCCATCAATATTGGTTCTAAATCTGTGATGCTTTCAACTTCAATATCGTCGTCGTTTCGTTTCAATTTCAAGCGGGTAATAAAATAATTCATAATACCGTGGCACGTGTTCAGGTTGTCAATTTCATTATCGTTGCCGACGAATTTGTCAACGGTTGAAACTTTGCCCGCGTTGCGAATATCAACAACGGCCACCTCAAACGAAAACACAACCTGTCCGTCTTGAATACTAGAGGATTGAATATTAATGTGGGCAAGCGGAAATATGTTTTTCTTTTGGTTGTCGATAATATCTGTTCCTTGTGTTATTGTATTTAAAAGAGGCGCGTTTTCTAGAGCTTCTTTTAAAAAGTAAAGACATTTATAGTACTGGTTCATTTCGCATTGATTTTTTTAATTGCCTAGCTTGTTCTTTATCTTCATCAACTAGGAATGATAATAGTGTGAGTGATTCAAAAAGAGGCTCTTTTCCAACTTCTGAAACTCTGCATCGATGCTCTCTAGCGAGTCTGACAAAAGATTGATACCAACCCCATCGCTCGGCAAAGCCTCCGCCAAATTCAGCCCCTTGTTCTCCAGAATTGTCGGCATAGAGGATAGGATGTTCTTGCATAATTCGTTGTTTAAACGATAAAAAAAAAGATTGAATCCTTTGGCTATGTTCATCGGGGTGTCTTTGAAAGCATCTATTTTTTTGTCTAAATCTTTAGTGTACGCTAATATACCCTCATGTGATTTTGCTTCAATAATTTCATACGGTTCAATATCGTAGAAGTCTCTAGCTTTCTTTGTTATCGGTCTGTAAGCGATTGACAACATTAATTCCAAACGTTCATCATCACCAAAGCAAGTATCAATATCGGCGTGCTCAGCTAGTGTAATCTGCTCTAGGTTTGGAATGAATCCGTAATTAACACCATTTATTTTAAAAGTGCGCACCAGCTCTGAATCTTGGTCAAGCACTTTCGATAAATGCTCAACTATTTCTGCAAATTCAACTGATGGTATTTTCATAACATCGGCAATATTTAAGTTACAGAATATCGATACCATTTGAATACAGCAATACGTTTGATCGTCGATATTGTCTAGCACTACTTTTTTATAACGCTTGTATTGTGATAGCGTTATCTCTGATAAATCCGTTGGAATGATTACTTTCATATTATAAATACTATTTTTTTCTATTTTGTTTATAAATTAACCTAAGATTATTTTACGCTGCTTCAGTTCAAAATACACGCGCATCATCAGAGCATCTGAATAATCCGGCGACCGGCCAATCTTCTTTTTAATTTCATCTTTGCTGAGTAGGGTTATTTTTGAAGCGTCAACCTCTTTCGCTAAACGTATCATTTCGAGTTCTTCAGTTATATATTGCTCTTGCTTTTCATTGCAGTTAATATATATTTCATTCCGATTAATGATTTCAGCCAGCTTGTAATAACATTGCGATTTTAAATTACTGAAGTTTTCTTCTTTACCCTTTACTTTAATAGGTTTTGAATTATTCACAAACCCAATACAGCCAAGATAATCTTTAACACCACCACCAACGCCATCCTCATCAACAATTATATTTGAACTGTTGACATTATTCTCAGCGGCTAAGGCGTTAATAGATGAAACGCTTTCATTTACTGTTGAAGTAGCCATTTCAATTATTTTTTCAACGCGCCAACCATCCCAAAGTTTGATGACCGTTTTATCTTTTCCAAGTCGTGCAATGTCTGCTGTAATATATTTAATACCTGATTCAATATGCGTATTTGAAAACACTTTCATAATGCTTTCATTTGTGATCAACTGACCATCATCTTCGCTGGCTTCAGCTTCGTATAATTCTTTGAAAATCTTTTCAGGTAAATCTTTCTTTGCTTGCAAAACTTCTTCTTCGTCAATGATTCCCTCGGCTATTGCATCCCAACAAGTTATTTTGAAGTACTCATAGTTTTTATCAGTTGAGGCTTTTTCTTTGAGTTTATGAACCCAATTAGATATTCCGCCAAAGTTACCGATTAATTTGCAAGGCGCGTTTGTTGAGGTAAGTGTTGACCGGAGCGCAAACCACGCTTCCTCTCTTGCTCTTGGGGCTTCGTCAAAAACAGCCGCGAAAACATCTTCACCATAAAGATTATCCGGCTTCTCTGCTGATTTAAAATGTATCTCAGCTCCGTTCGGACAATAAATGATAAGATTTGTCTCGTTGAACTGATATAGCTTTGTAGCGGCTAAATATCGTCTTAAACGATTAAACGCTATTTTTGCCTGATTATATACCGGAGCAACCCACCAAAAGTTGCGACCGTGATAATCTGCCTCCTCGTGTGCTTTTCCGTAAAGCCATATAATATGCGAAAACGTTTTACCTACTTTGGTCGATGCCTCTGTTATGGTAAAACGCGCTTTTGAATTAAGTATCTTTTTTTGATACTGAGTTAATTTCGGAGGTACTATTTCCATGTACTCATATCGACAATTGGAATTGCTAATCCATCAACATCAATAACTTGGTCAGGTTTTCCAACGGTGTACTCTAAGTATAGTTTAGCCGCTGGTATGTCTTGCTCGTACATTGCTTTTTGCTTGACCATGTTTAAAACCGCTTTAATATCTTCAGGCGTTTGGCTTTCAGCTATTGCGGTTCTGAAAGGATTCTTGCGCTTGTCGATTCCTTTTGCTTTTGTGCTATGTCCGCCGTTGTTTTTTCTAGGATTGCCCATTTAATAGAATTTAATTATTAAATAAAATACCTTTAGCGTTAGTCTTTTCGTTTATCTTATCTACTTGCTCTTTATTGTTGTCATAATGTTCTTTAATTCCATACTTAATAACAAACGACCATTTATCCCTACCATTAGTATAGTATATTTTATCAATGCCTAATTCTTTGGCAGTAGATTCTAAATCGCTATTGTCATCTGAGGCATTTCTCGCTGTTAGAATACGAACGTCTTTTCCATCAGCGATAAAATTCGCTGCTAATTCTTTGCCTTTCTCAGTTGAAAGCGTACCGTCGTAATCAAAGCTAATTGGCATCGCTAAACAGTTTTTCTAAATCCGACTTCATCACTCTAATTACGTTTTCGTTTGTTGTTCCGGTATTGTCAAGGCCGAAATATTTTAAATACAATTCAGGAATATTTTCATCGGTGAGTTTATCTGTTGGGTCTAGTTTCGCAATCGGCTTTTTATGCGTCCAACGGTTCATTTGAAACTCTCGGTTTTCACAGTTTTGACATTGCTCGATTCCGAGTGCCGCTGTTACTTTTTTAACGACTGTTCCGAGTTTTGGTTTTTTAGCTGACATCTTACTTTCTCTTTTACGGTTTTGTTTACTCTGTGGATTGTTTGAATGTGTATTCCGGTGGCGCGTGATAGTTTACGCTGCCCTAGTAGTATCGATTGCTCAAATATTGTTTTTTCATACCAAGTCAAACTTTTTACTGCTTCATCGTAATTAATATCCTCCGGCTCATGAGATTCGACTTCCTGAATATCAAAGTTACTAAAATCATCAATACAAACTACATTTGACTTTTTATAATCGTAGTGCAGATTTTTAAGAACAAAGAAAATATAATTCGGGCTATCTGATTTGAATGTATGCGATTTTAAATACATTTCTTGCACAAGTTCGTCGGCTAAGTCTTTGTCCTTGCAAATATGCAAAGCCATTTTTCGCCAATTAGCATCATTTTTTGCAAGCAGTTCAATCACATTAGTCGCATATTTTCTCACCCACAGAGTGAAGTCCTACAATGTCTTTTTGCGTCTGTACACCTGAGCAATCATTCTCTAGCGTTGCCACAGTCCAAATATAACCATTTGGCAGAGTAAACACATTGGCTTTTATAATTGTGCTGCAACTACAATCTGCCGGATCTGATTTGCTACTTTCTGAATCATTGGAGCAACTCATTAAAATTGCGGCCAATAGTATAAATAATTGTTTCATGTTCCCAAAATTATAAAAAAAACAAAGCGCAGCTATAAAAGTGCGCTTTTGTTTGAAATACCCGTCTTTCCGAGAGTCATGGCTTATAATATTGATTTTACAGGTGTTTACAAAGGATGTTTACATATAATAGTTAGCGGTAATG
>Ga0208938_1001036_pt1 | contig 17134 bp, 8 predicted proteins | sample AD_UKC125_MetaG_FD_184434 | JGI IMG/M metagenome (GOLD analysis project Ga0208938, IMG submission 184434) | Active sludge microbial communities of municipal wastewater-treating anaerobic digesters from USA - AD_UKC125_MetaG (SPAdes) (version 2) | ecosystem: Engineered > Bioreactor > Anaerobic >...
AGGGATCGACACGGCCTAAAACTGATGTTATTCTTAGTGATGATCACATTCCTTTATTATGAAGAATCGATTTGACTCCTCCTTGCTGACTAACTATAATCATGACAACCATGGTATATGAAACGGGGTTTGTAGCCTACCTATGAGGGATTGAAACTGTTGTTTATTCATGCTTTCCACAAAATCAAGTACAGTTTGTAGCCTACCTATGAGGGATTGAAACACCTTATTTTTAATAATAATAAATGGAATTATCGTGTTTGTAGCCTACCTATGAGGGATTGAAACGTTGAAAGGTAAAATGTACAAAAGGGAGTTTTCTGTTTGTAGCCTACCTATGAGGGATTGAAACAGTTATCCATTCCATAATCAAGTTATATATGGCAAAGTTTGTAGCCTACCTATGAGGGATTGAAACAAACTTCAATAGATGATATCGTTCATTTTAGTTAAAGTTTGTAGCCTACCTATGAGGGATTGAAACTGTGTTAGGTTAAATAGAAAACGCTGGCCTGGAGATGTTTGTAGCCTACCTATGAGGGATTGAAACTGCTCATAGGTGGATATGTGCATTCATGGTTACATGTTTGTAGCCTACCTATGAGGGATTGAAACTTATACTTATACACATATTAACACAACTACACCATAGTTTGTAGCCTACCTATGAGGGATTGAAACTCTATAAACTAACTACTTACCAAGTTATCGCTATTAAGTTTGTAGCCTACCTATGAGGGATTGAAACTGAAATTGTGGAATTTGATCTTGATAGGCGTTATATGTTTGTAGCCTACCTATGAGGGATTGAAACTCAGTTGTTCACAGTGAAATAGATATAATGTGTTCATGTTTGTAGCCTACCTATGAGGGATTGAAACTCCTTTTATTTATTTCCTCTTATCTTTATTATAACAGTTTGTAGCCTACCTATGAGGGATTGAAACGACGTTGTACTTTGTTTTCCTGAAGACGATGATGTAGAGTTTGTAGCCTACCTATGAGGGATTGAAACGGATATTCTTTCCGTGTCCAACCCAGTTTTTCCAGCAGTTTGTAGCCTACCTATGAGGGATTGAAACCCCGAATACGACAAGTCGGACATGAAGACCTTTCTGGTTTGTAGCCTACCTATGAGGGATTGAAACTTTTTTGGGATAGCATGACACTGGCTCCCTAGCTAGGTTTGTAGCCTACCTATGAGGGATTGAAACAGTGTATTGAACGGTAAAACAGTGAAAATATCTACCAGTTTGTAGCCTACCTATGAGGGATTGAAACGACGTTGTACTTTGTTTTCCTGATGACGATGATGTAGGGTTTGTAGCCTACCTATGAGGGATTGAAACATTGGTCATTTAGACTTAATCGAGTTAAACGATGATGTTTGTAGCCTACCTATGAGGGATTGAAACTGTTATATCCGATCCTATGCCATCCCATATATTTATGTTTGTAGCCTACCTATGAGGGATTGAAACCTACCTTATTGGCTCAATATCGACAGGTCTGCAATTGTTTGTAGCCTACCTATGAGGGATTGAAACTGTTGTTGTTCGATCTTCATGTCGATCCGGGTTCAAGTTTGTAGCCTACCTATGAGGGATTGAAACGCATCCAACAATGAAGCCGGTAAAGCTTCTGGCCAGAGTTTGTAGCCTACCTATGAGGGATTGAAACTATGCATAACAAGTTCGTAGTTATCATCCCAAACATCGTTTGTAGCCTACCTATGAGGGATTGAAACTGGGAAGAGAACAGCAACAAAGACATGTTACCAAAGAGTTTGTAGCCTACCTATGAGGGATTGAAACAAGAAGTCAAAGACATGATTGAGATGCTGTCGGCAAGTTTGTAGCCTACCTATGAGGGATTGAAACTGTTGATGTCGAAATATTCCACATCAACAATTGTAGGTTTGTAGCCTACCTATGAGGGATTGAAACAAGGCAGTCCTGCACGAACTCTATAGACTGGTGTTCGTTTGTAGCCTACCTATGAGGGATTGAAACCTATCCCAGATGCCACCGCGCCGTTTGCGAAGAACGAGTTTGTAGCCTACCTATGAGGGATTGAAACTAAGAGACGAAATAAAGAAGCGCTTCCCGTTCCTTGTTTGTAGCCTACCTATGAGGGATTGAAACCCAATAGTTGTTATGGACGCGGAAGCGTTCTTCGGGAGGTTTGTAGCCTACCTATGAGGGATTGAAACTGGTAATAGCTATTTCGGCAATGCTCCAGTCTGAGGGTTTGTAGCCTACCTATGAGGGATTGAAACGCAAGGGATATGTTTCACGTCCGCGGCCTCTCTAGGTTTGTAGCCTACCTATGAGGGATTGAAACTTGAAGTAGTAGCCTGCCTTGGCTTGCGGGAGCTCCCGTTTGTAGCCTACCTATGAGGGATTGAAACAGAAAAAGAAAGCTGAAATAGCCAATGCACGTTATCAAGTTTGTAGCCTACCTATGAGGGATTGAAACTCAAGATGGGGCAATAGGCAACGGATACTTGCCGGGTTTGTAGCCTACCTATGAGGGATTGAAACAAAGCTAAACAGGATAATTACTTTTACGACTTCGTCGTTTGTAGCCTACCTATGAGGGATTGAAACCATCTTTGCCCCAACCCATAACTTCATATTCAAGCCGTTTGTAGCCTACCTATGAGGGATTGAAACGCATATTGTGTTGCATCACCGACCTTACGCAGGTTGTTTGTAGCCTACCTATGAGGGATTGAAACTCGCCATTCAACAGTGATGACATAAATACAAGCGATGTTTGTAGCCTACCTATGAGGGATTGAAACCAACACTATTCTTTTGGCGCTTCTTCCGGCATTACGCGTTTGTAGCCTACCTATGAGGGATTGAAACGCGAGATGTTGCGTAAGGGATATGATGCAAGCGTGGTTTGTAGCCTACCTATGAGGGATTGAAACTTTGTTTTCTAATCACTCTCTTTTCAGAAATTAAGCCGTTTGTAGCCTACCTATGAGGGATTGAAACAGCTCATATTCGAGCTCTATCCTAGACGCCCCTTTAAGTTTGTAGCCTACCTATGAGGGATTGAAACTATATTTATTGGCCGTCATATCATAACCAAGTTCTCCCGTTTGTAGCCTACCTATGAGGGATTGAAACGCCGTCTTGCGCATCTTCAGAATATGTTCCTACTATCGTTTGTAGCCTACCTATGAGGGATTGAAACCTGATGATTCTTGTTTCGTCTGCCATCTAACTCACTCCGGTTTGTAGCCTACCTATGAGGGATTGAAACCAGCGTTTTGGCTCTCTATGTTAAAGAAGATGATCTGTTTGTAGCCTACCTATGAGGGATTGAAACTTCATCAATCATTATAATTTCGCCTCCAATTCCTGTAAGTTTGTAGCCTACCTATGAGGGATTGAAACGTTCCTCTGCAAGGCGAGGGAATGTCACAAATCCCAGTTTGTAGCCTACCTATGAGGGATTGAAACTAAATTAGCTCTTTTTGTGAACTGCAGGGCTTCCCGTTTGTAGCCTACCTATGAGGGATTGAAACTGGGCTGTTAGACAGGTGTGTAATGATGCATTTGGCGTTTGTAGCCTACCTATGAGGGATTGAAACCAAACATTATAAAGATTAAGGAGTGAGTTAGATGGGTTTGTAGCCTACCTATGAGGGATTGAAACGTGCGAAAAGGGTTGATGTTGCTTCACCGTCATTTACGTTTGTAGCCTACCTATGAGGGATTGAAACTCTTTAATAGTATTAAAGTATTCACTCCACGACCCGTTTGTAGCCTACCTATGAGGGATTGAAACTGTTGGCGATGATCGCCGTCGGTAGGTCCATGTCGGTTTGTAGCCTACCTATGAGGGATTGAAACTGATGTTTAACAGGACTTCGGACTTCCCGACTTGGGGTTTGTAGCCTACCTATGAGGGATTGAAACGCCTTTTTTGCGCCTGTTCGGCCTTTGCCAATTCAGGTTTGTAGCCTACCTATGAGGGATTGAAACTGGATGCTGAAGAGAATGAAGTTTTGTATGCCTATGTTTGTAGCCTACCTATGAGGGATTGAAACGCGTATCAACGGCGAGCGTAAGGACCAAAACGCCATGTTTGTAGCCTACCTATGAGGGATTGAAACTGATGTTTAACAGGACTTCGGACTTCCCGACTTGGCGTTTGTAGCCTACCTATGAGGGATTGAAACGATGCATGATGCCGCAACTGTCGAACTTGTGATGACAGGTTTGTAGCCTACCTATGAGGGATTGAAACGTGTCAAAGCTGGCGACGGGATCCTGCCGCCAGATGGTTTGTAGCCTACCTATGAGGGATTGAAACGCTCATTGGAAGAAGAAGTCTTGCAAAACGTGAAAACGTTTGTAGCCTACCTATGAGGGATTGAAACAAAGCATTCGTCGCCCGTATGCCTAGAGGACACGTAGTTTGTAGCCTACCTATGAGGGATTGAAACTTCAACGATAGACGAGTATCGATGCAATAAAATAAAAGTTTGTAGCCTACCTATGAGGGATTGAAACTTAACTTTATCTTCAACAATATGAGCATATGCAGGCGTTTGTAGCCTACCTATGAGGGATTGAAACATATCAAGGCATGACCAAGATCCTTTGTTGGCGGCGGGTTTGTAGCCTACCTATGAGGGATTGAAACTGCTTGCCCTGACAAAACCGGCCAGCGTGAACCCGGGTTTGTAGCCTACCTATGAGGGATTGAAACCTGTCATGGCTGTACGAGTTGACGGGAATGTCAAGTGTTTGTAGCCTACCTATGAGGGATTGAAACGTAAAGTAGATTCAAGCTTTAGCCAATCTTTTAAATCGTTTGTAGCCTACCTATGAGGGATTGAAACTGTTCGTCCTCCCATACGCGTAAGGTGTTATTCTTGTTTGTAGCCTACCTATGAGGGATTGAAACTTACGACGGGCGCCCCCATCACATCGGCCCTCGTGAGGTTTGTAGCCTACCTATGAGGGATTGAAACCGGTAACCACAGAGGGCTACCGTGTATTCCGTGTTACCAGTTTGTAGCCTACCTATGAGGGATTGAAACAGGCATGGAGAATCAAGGAAGGGGTTTTTATCCTCTGTTTGTAGCCTACCTATGAGGGATTGAAACTCCCAATATGCGTCATGTGCGATTACTTGAGCCTTGTTTGTAGCCTACCTATGAGGGATTGAAACCATGAAGAGAGGGCAGGGCAGTTCCACGGCGTCGTCAGTTTGTAGCCTACCTATGAGGGATTGAAACCGGTAGGGTCGAATTCGGCCGAGCGCCGTTCCATCTCCGTTTGTAGCCTACCTATGAGGGATTGAAACTCGGGATAAATAATGGAAGCAAAGATACAACCTTCGTTTGTAGCCTACCTATGAGGGATTGAAACGTGGAGGCCAAGGTGGAGGCTCGGGACAACAAAATTGTGTTTGTAGCCTACCTATGAGGGATTGAAACAACTTGTGGGCTAAGGCTTGGTAGGATATCTGCCATGTTTGTAGCCTACCTATGAGGGATTGAAACTTGTTGCCTTACGGGTTCACGGCGCACGGCAGGCTGGGTTTGTAGCCTACCTATGAGGGATTGAAACGCCCTTCCTCGAGCGTAGACATGATAACGTGTTGAAAGTTTGTAGCCTACCTATGAGGGATTGAAACTCATCTTTTCGTTGATTACATCTACTGCTGCAGCCTGTTTGTAGCCTACCTATGAGGGATTGAAACTCGTAATGGGCGTGGACGTGGCGAGGTACGGGGGGGAGTTTGTAGCCTACCTATGAGGGATTGAAACCTGGTTGTAGGCGTAGTCGTTACCGTTGAGGTACCCGGTTTGTAGCCTACCTATGAGGGATTGAAACTTTGACTTTCTTCAGTAACGCCTCGCTTGAAGGCATCGTTTGTAGCCTACCTATGAGGGATTGAAACGCTTTCAGCCGGCACCTCGTCGGCGAGATCGGCCATGTTTGTAGCCTACCTATGAGGGATTGAAACTTACGACGGGCGCCCCCATCACATCGGCCCTCGTGAGGTTTGTAGCCTACCTATGAGGGATTGAAACCGGTAACCACAGAGGGCTACCGTGTATTCCGTGTTACCAGTTTGTAGCCTACCTATGAGGGATTGAAACAGGCATGGAGAATCAAGGAAGGGGTTTTTATCCTCTGTTTGTAGCCTACCTATGAGGGATTGAAACTCCCAATATGCGTCATGTGCGATTACTTGAGCCTTGTTTGTAGCCTACCTATGAGGGATTGAAACCATGAAGAGAGGGCAGGGCAGTTCCACGGCGTCGTCAGTTTGTAGCCTACCTATGAGGGATTGAAACCGGTAGGGTCGAATTCGGCCGAGCGCCGTTCCATCTCCGTTTGTAGCCTACCTATGAGGGATTGAAACTCGGGATAAATAATGGAAGCAAAGATACAACCTTCGTTTGTAGCCTACCTATGAGGGATTGAAACGTGGAGGCCAAGGTGGAGGCTCGGGACAACAAAATTGTGTTTGTAGCCTACCTATGAGGGATTGAAACAAGCAACGCGGATCGCAATTGAGGTATTCGGTTCACGTTTGTAGCCTACCTATGAGGGATTGAAACCCAAGCGAAACATGTCCATGCGAATTTGACATGTTCGTTTGTAGCCCACCTATGAGGGATTGAAACTCATAATAAGCCTGCAATGCCTTATCGTTACATCCCAGTTTGTAGCCTACCTATGAGGGATTGAAACGGATTATTCTAAATACATCGGTATCCCATTTGTACAGGTTTGTAGCCTACCTATGAGGGATTGAAACCTGCCACCAAAGCCGCCCTCGATATCGACGACGCTAGTTTGTAGCCTACCTATGAGGGATTGAAACTATCGTATCACCCTCGTTAATCATCTCCTCTATCTTTGTTTGTAGCCTACCTATGAGGGATTGAAACGCCATACTGCAGAAGGGTGAGGTCGTACTGCCTAAGTTTGTAGCCTACCTATGAGGGATTGAAACGACAGTGGGTGGGTAGTTGACATGGCAGATACGGCAGTTAGTGGCCTACCTATGAGGGATTAGCGCTACGTTTTGTATCTTCATCGAATTTTTTACTTTAATCGCATTTCTAGTGTGTTATGGATAATCATTAAATACCTTTTCCCAATCGTTATTTTGGTTAAAAGAACTAAGTCGGGTTCTGGGAGGGGGAAGAAAAATGTGCGAGTTACTAGGGCTGTGCTTCAATTTGCCTGTGAGGCCAGATATCTCTTTTAGAGGATTTCGCTATAGGGGAGAAAATAACCCTGATGGTTGGGGAATAGCTTTTTCCCCAGATGAATCAGCTCAGATAATAAAAGAAGAAATTAGTGCTAAACAAAGCAAGCTTTCGAAATTTTTACTTGATTATCTTAAAATAGAAGCTAGAATTTTTATTGGACATGTAAGACGTGCAAGCACCGGAGAAAAAAGTCGCAAAAACACTCACCCGTTTAGCAGAGAACTGAATGGGACGGAATACGTCTTTGCCCATAACGGAAAGCTAAACCATGAAAATTTAGAGCTTGGTAGATTCAAACCGATCGGTGAAACGGATTCAGAAACTGCCTTTTGTTATTTACTGCATCGTATTGAAAATGCTCCCACTGACATATTGAAAAGCATGAATAAAAACAAATATTTCGATTGGCTGGCTGAAAGGCTAAAAGAAATAAACATGTATGGAAGCTTAAACTGTATATTTTCTGATGGGAAGTATCTATTATGCTATCATGACAAAGATGGATATAATGGACTTTGCTTCGTGCAGAGGAAATCTCCCTATGGGATGGTTAAATTGGTTGATGAAGATTGGGAGGTGAATCTTGCAGAGGGAAAAACTCCGGATCAAGGGGGGTTATATTATTGCCACGAAAAGACTAACAAAAGCAGAGCATTGGGAAGATTTTAAACCTGGTAAGCTCATCGCATTTACGGAGGGAAAGGTTATGTATTCAAATGAACGTGATATTGATATATAATAATAAACAATTGGCATTGGAAAAGAAATTTATAGAATACTCAAAAAGCCCATGTAATCAATGCAAATGAATGAAAGGTGAGATCAATAGCATAAAAATACACAGGGCGAGCGAGTGACAACTGAATAAAATAAACATCTTTCTCCTTCTTGTGACAGGCGTACAAGGTATACATATCAAGGTAAATGAGACAAGCTTACATCCAACGTATGTGGACGAAATCTACGATGGCGACCTTGACAAAAGCCATACAGCGTTAGCAAATTTACGATAGTATACAACTAGTCAAATGATCATGAATTTGTAGCTTATAGTACTGGAATTTCGAAATATATCTTAATCATCTGCATTTTAAAGATAGCGAAGCAAGATGAATTAAAAAATAAGTATTGAAGGAGAAGTTGGAATGGAACAATTTACGGTACAGATTAAACCGTTGACGCCCTTATGGACAGGGGATGCCAATAAGGAGTGCCGCACTTTAAGAGAAACCGGCATTATCGGAAGCTTAAGGTGGTGGTACGAGGCTTTGATTAGAGGATTGGGCGGAAGTGCTTGTGACCCGACAAACTCCAAATGCAACGGAAAAGATCATTGTGATGCATGTGAGTTGTTTGGGTGCACGGGTTGGGCCAGGAAGTTCAGGTTGGAGGTGGAAAAATTTAAAGAATCTGAATTAGTATTTAAATTTACATCCCTCAGAAAACCCGAAGATATAGAGTGGGCTTTGTTGGATAAAACCATAAAAATAATCTCAGAATATGGAGCAATTGGCGGGAAATTTGCAGATCCTGAATATGGAGTTATAAAAATACAAAATAATGACCTACACAAATTCATTTGTAAAAAAGCAGATATTGATATGTATTTTAAAAAACATAACGAAGATATATATAGTCCAAGTCTATCAATGTTTATATTTTCAAAAGATGATAAAATTACTAAAGAAATTGCCAATATTAAAGAATCATTTACTTTTTTGAAGGGCACAAAAGGTAAAGGTAGAAAATTTTGTTGTAAAAGATATATAAACATAGATGAAAAAGCGAAAAGATTTTTTCTTTACACAGATAATGCTGAACAATATGCCGAGATAAAACAATATATAGATAAATCAGCTATCAAATATATAGAAGGAAAGAAATTATTGGAGGAATTAAGATGAATATTGATAATGCAATATTTCATGATTATTATCTTTCAGATGCTAATCTCAATGGTGAGCATCAAGAAAAAATCTTTAATTTAGGCAAAAAAAAGTTAGAAGTTCTAAAAAGAAAGTTAGACGAGAAAATTAATGAATTTATATTTGAAGAAGATTTTAATAACATTCTAGATTACTCCATGCTTCTTAAAATTAAATTTAAACTGAAAAAAGCGTACACGAGTAAAGGTGAAGGCGAATTCAATGTCATCAATGACAAAATATTTAAAAACCCTATTGTGCGGGATAAACTGACAGGTTCTCCGATGGTAAGACCTTCAACATGGAAGGGGCATCTCAGATTTGCTGCAGAGAAAGTCAGCGAACTTGATGGCAAAAAAATCGATGACACTGAAAAGGCAACAACTATTGAGAGGCTTTTTGGTTCCGAGAGCATAAGTGAGAAAGCTTTAAAAGGGAGGCTTCATTTCTTCCCCACGTTTTTTGCCAACAATGCAGAAAAGGACGTTATTACACCGTTAAGTAGGACTACTCGCACCCCAGTCGACAGGAGAGGCCCTATAACTCTTGAGGTTATGCCGAAAGGTACGGAGGGCGATTTTTGTCTTCTATATTTCCCATACCCCAGAGACGAAACGTTTTCCAAAGAACAGGTTAAGAAGGATTTAATCTTCCTCACCGGGGCCTTGGAGCTGATGTTTTTTACTTTCGGCTTTTCGGCCAAGAAAACAAGCGGGTTTGGAGCGATCGGGGACGATTTGACCGTAACTGTTTGGATATGCCCTCATGAACAGCAAAGCTTTAATAAATGGGAGGAATTTAAGGAATATATAAATAAACCATGGAGTGGAGATCATGTGTAAACTTATCTGCAAAATAAAAGACAAAAGAAACGATATCCTAATGGGTGAGATAGGGGCGCTTCTTCATGATATTGGAAAGATGCATCCGGATTTTATCAGACATCAGTCAATTGAAAAAACAAAAAGTTTTCATCATGAAAATATTGGTAGTTTTCTGAAACCTAATCTAAATGCACTTATAGAGGAGAGCAAATTTAATTTTACAATAAAAACATCAAGTAATATAAAAAACCTCATAGTACAGCATCATGACAATTCTTCTATTGATGATATCGTAAAATACCTGCAAAAATGCGATCGTAAGGATTCAGCCGACGATAAAGGCATAGTCAGAAAAAAGCAGTCTGTTAACAATACGGTAATATCCTCCCCTTTTGGTTACGATAAAGAAAAGATAGACCTAAGCTGTCTTAAAGAAAGATTTGATGATCTACAGGACAATTTAATTGAGTTATTTGAAAGCTATAGCGATATAGTTAGTTTTAGAAAATCGTTAATAGGTATTCTTAAAACAGCATTTTCTCATGCTCTTGGAGAAACAAGGATACCGGCAAATGACGTTACTTTGTGGGACCATTCATATTCGACCGCATCGTTGTTTAAAACGATTTTAGCGGGCATTACATGCGATGGATATAAAGATGTAGATGACTTAAAGTGGAGAATATTTGGTATCTGCTGGAATGGTGAGAATTTTATAAACCATGTCAGAAAGATAGCTGATATACAAAAAAGGGCAGAAATTATCCGTGAAATTAAAACATCCATCAAGAGAACACTTGAGGAAGAGTATCCCATGGGTAATGCGATTTACGAGGATATAAATGGGATATATTTCACATTTCCCGATCTGAACGAAGAAGATCTAGGAAGATTAGCTGTCGAATGCGCAGAGAAAATATTATCGAAAGTATACGAGAAAAGCAATAATGAATTGTGGCCATTTTTCACCTTAAGTAAGCCATCCGGGTCTTTGACAATCATTGCTAATGAGTTGAAACGTGCATCTGAAGAAAGAAGGACTCCCAAAATATCTCCTTTTATTTTTATTGGTGATGAAGATAGAAATGAAGAGTTAATTAATTCCATGCCTGATTTAGATAGCATATCTAACGAAGTTAATGTTGAAAACGGTGGGCTGGATGTGTGCTCTGTTTGTGGGATGAGGCCAAAAAATGAAATAGATGAAATGTGCTCAACTTGCCGAGATAGGAGAAAAGGGCGATTGGAAGAATGGCTAAAAGATAGGCAGGAAACTATCTGGGTTGATGAAGTTGCTGACAAAAACAACAGGATCAGCTTGATTTCTTTTGGCTTCGACCTCGATAAATGGCTGGACGGGACGATGATTGGCAGTGTATTTAGTCAAACTTTTGAAGGTTGGCTGAATAAAGAAAAAGAGGGACTGGATAGTACTCGAAATAAATTATATCGAAAAATTAGTGAGAAAAATGATAAATATGAAAACTATATCATTAGTATGAAAAGCATAAAAGATTCTAAAAATGTTATTGATAAAATAGCTGAAATGACTTCTCAAAAGGTTAAATTAGAACAAATCATAAGACAACTATCGTTTGATTTAATACCTGATAGAAGGACAGTTTATAGGTTTTTAGATTTATTTTTCCAGCTAAAAAGTGTCCATGAGGAAGAAGCAGCCGCCCAGATATTAGATTCTTTTTTTGAGGAGCGTATTGATTTAAACAAAAGTACACTTAATACACATCTAAATAATATCAAAGAAAGGCTACAAACTGATGTATTAACTAAAGAAAATCTTGCCGCATATTTATTCACCCAAAACCCGTCTCCCGCGCGTATTTATAGGGTATGGTGCGAAATTCAGGAATTTTTTGAAACAGTGGTTGAAAAGATTAAACGTGACATATATAGCCATAAGTGGAAAAGGATAGCATTTTATGTAGATTACGACAAGCTTCAGTCTGTAATTAAAAGAAGCGATACAATATCTGAAAAAACTCCCTACGTCGTTAGATTTGATGCCCTGGAGCCCAGAGACCTTCTCGTCTTGCACGTAAAAGATGGTGAATTTTATACAATAGAATCCCTCGAAAAGTATAGATATGCTAATAGATATGCTAATAAATCGGGGGAGGAGGCGGTCAGAGAGTCTTTAGAAAGAGGATTAACATATCTTGCCTTAGAGAGCAATCCTAACAATAATTTGCTAAAAGACAAAAGCAGGATCGAAGCAAATCAAGAAAAGACAAAGTATGAAGAATATATACCCCTCACAGAAATAATAATATCCCCCATCTCCCTTTGCCTGATAGTGCCAACACTAGACTCAGTAAAAATTGTAGACATGATAGCACAACTTTATTCTGAGAGATTTAGACGGGTGTTAGGCAAGTTGCCTTTAAATGTTAAGGTTTTAACGGCCAATAGAAAATTTCCTCTCTACGTTCTTTTAGATGCTGAAAGAAGAATGCTTGGCGACAGAGTGTTTAAAAAGCCGGTAAAAATGAACCCGTGGTGGAACACTGATGAAATGGGAAATGATGATTTCTTTGGATTTTATCCAACAAAATTGATCGGAGAAAATGAAAAATATACACTTGACGGTTTATCATCAATTTCTAAGGGGAGGCCATTTGGTCTTTATCCGGGCTATTTCGATTTTGATTTGCTTACTGCTACTACTGATAGATACAACATATATTACGAAGGCGGAAGAAGGGGAGATGAAGCATACCGCCTTTATTCAAGAAGGCCCTGCCATTTTTACCAGATTTCCATGATAAGGGAGCTATGGGATATATTATCTAATCTTTCAAGTTCTCAGATTAACAACATTGAGGAAGCACTCACTACCAAGCTAAGAGAATGGAGATATGTCGAAGATGGTAGCAGTAAGGTGGAAGTGTTCCTGCGGTTCGCCGAAGCCACCATTAAAGATGCCTTTGGAAGCATATGGGATGGCTTGAGAGAAGAAACGAGATGCTTTTTTGTAAATTCCTTACTCAACGGCCTTTTGATGGACTCTATATTTATTTTCAAACACATGATCAAGGAGGAGAAAGAAATTGGCAAATAATTTGGATCCAAAAAAGGTATTTGCGAGAGCCATCGATCCTATACATATAGGAGCAGGAGGTTATAGGCTGGGACTGGTAGACAATACGATCGTAAGGGATCCTGCTACGGACGTGCCCAAAATACCTGGAAGCTCAATTGCCGGCGTCACGAGAGAATATTACACCATTCATATGATGGAAAAAGAATGCACTTCAGGTGACGAAGCAGAAAAAAGAAAATGCGCCGAGGAAAAGGCTAAAAAGATATTTGGAAATGAAAATAAAAAAGGGGCATTGCGTTTTTATGATGGACAGATAATATTTTTCCCGGTTTCATCTGAACAAGGGGTTGTATGGATTACAACGAAAGAACTCATGGAATATTGGTTAGACGAAACAAACAATGAAGATGACAATACAATAAATATTCCTCAAAAAGTTTACGATAAAGCGTACGTTGTTAAAGGAATTGAAAATGATATAAGTTATTTAAATCTTGGCTGGTTACTTCTTGAAACTGAAAAAGTCAAACAAGACGGGGCCAAATGCCTTGCTTTGCCGAAGGTGATCGATAATTGGGCAAGGAAAATTATCGTCGTTCCGGGAAAGCTTTTTTCTCATGTGGTAAACGACAATTTAGAAATAAGAACTTCCGTAAAGATAGATACATCCACTGGGACGGCCGAGACGGGAAAGCTGTTTACCTATGAAGCCATATCCAGGGGAACAGTCTTGGGATTTGAGATTGGTGCAGATAAAGACGCTGACGTTATTGGGATATTAAACATAGTTAATCCTTACTTTAAATTTATCGGCATGGGTGGGATGGGGACAAGGGGCTTCGGCAGGCTTGAATTGTTTTACGATGGCAAAAAAGACGAAATAAACAGAGATGGCTCTTTGCCAGCATAAAACAAGCATGTTTATGTTTGATTAAGTTTCCTAAAATCAAAAAGAATATCTTCAAGAGGTGGGATAGATGATTAACCTAGACTATATATGCATTAAGCACGCTCAAACGATTGCAAATTCAGTAGAAATGACGGATAGCAAGAAAGCAAAGGAACTCGAAAGAAACCTGAGGAAAGCTTTAGGGATACTAAAAGAAGACGGAGTTTACGCGATGTTTCTTTGGCTTGAAGATAAAGCTAGAGAAACGAGAACAAATTTAACCAGCCTCTTAAATGAGTATGATGGGAACATTAAAATACATGAATACTTGTTGAGTAACGGGAAAAGGTTTGAAACAGATTTCGATAAATTTTGTGAAAATCTAAAGATAGTTGCCCAAGACATCGATAAATTGCTGTTCATGAAAAAAATATTAGAGCGTACATTGATATATTCGTTACATCATGTAAAAGTAAAAGCCGGTGAATAAAATGTGGAGAGAAATTGTAGTTTCGTTTAAATTAAAAAGCCCGCTTCACATTGGTTATATACCCTTTAAGGGTTCAGTTATTTCTCCAACCAGATATTATGTTCCTGGGAGGAATTTGTGGGGAGCAGTGACAAAACACATAACGGAGTATTTACACAAAAATCCTATAGCTGAGGATTATAGAAATATTGGTGCGATGGTTAAGGATAATTTTAGATTCTCATATTTTTATGTATACGATGGTATGAATATTAATTTTCCACGATATACTGAGCAAGGATTAAAGTATGGCAATATTTCTCGATCGGAATTTGAGCATAAATTCATAGGAAGCCAAATATCTACGGCTATAGACACCACAGGAACTGCAAAAAGTGAAAGCTTGCACGAAATTGAATTCATCGATAATAAATTTAAGGATAGCAATGGCAATATTAGAGATGTAAAGATTATAGGTTGCGTTTGGGTCAGGGAAGATGCCGAAATAGACGACAAAAAGATAATTGGATCAAGTAAAGAGGGAATATTAATTGATAAATTTAATATTATAGAAGAATTAATTTTGGGCGGAGAATCGAAGTATGGGTTTGGACATGTATTGTTTGATCCTATCGATGGTGCTAGGTTACCAATTACTACTTGTGGAACGGAAGAGCTTAAAATAAAACTTGATGGTAATTGCATTATTGCACACCTAAAGTACGGTAAGGGTGTAAAATTTAAGGGAGATGTTGAACTCTTGACGGGGAGGGGATACTACGATCCCAAGGTTTCAGATGGCAAGATAAGAGATAAGCCTGGCAGGGCAATATCGAAGCCCGAGTTTTATTTTTCGCCAGGAACATATATTGACTCCGGATCTACGACATATGTAGTTAACTGGGATGGGACATGGGCTGAAGATATAACGCTCTTAGAATTTATCGTTGCAGTAGACGAAAGTTTCATGTAGGGAATACATCGGAAATAGAAAGTTTTTAGCCCACCTATGAGGGATTTAGCAGTCCCCAATGCATTCCCTATGCAAAGGTTCCTCTCAAGCACTGTTGAAAACCTATTTTGATGCTATCAATTATCATTGATACGCATCATTGTGAGCATCTCCAAAAGGGTGTGGGTATTCTATAATGCTAACAATGGCCTTTGTAATTCTGGAAATTTAATATTGTGAAATGAGAGAATTTATTTTGCTGTAAACACCTTATCGAATATCAAAGTGCCAAAGCCATCCCTGTGCCTTATAATTAAAATTAGCAAATGAAAAGCAAGATTTTGCAAAGTTATTATTGAGATTCCGATCGAATTTACATCTTATAGCTTGTTGTTAATGTGGGCAAGGTGTACCGGTTAATATATTTTGAAAAGAGGTTAGATTTGATAATGAATCGCAACTTGATTGTTAGCAGACACAACAGGGCAGGCAAGAATTTGTGGCCAAACGGCATCGATGCCGTGGTGCTTTTTAATATCGAGGGTGTCGGGTGGGAAGACTTGTACTATTTTTCCGGTTTTCGAGGCACAAGCGGCGTTCTAATATTTGGCCCAAGGGAAAGATTTTTAATCACTGACGGCAGGTATATCTTGCAGGCTAGGGAACAATCACCTTTTACTGTGATAGATAAAGGCAATAATGAAGATATTGCTTTAGTGGAGTCATTGCTGAGAGATTTAGGCGCTAAAACGATTGGCATTAACGCTAAGACCCTGCCAAGCTATTTATACCTTAAATTAGCACGGCTTGGATTCGAATTGGTCGATGTGTCGGATGCCTTAGCTGTTTGTAGGCGAAAAAAATCGCAAGAAGAAGTTGACCTCATTAAAAAAGCCGCCGAGCAGGCCAGTAAGGCCTTTTTAAACATATTAAACGATATTAGGCCTGGCATCAAAGAAACGGAAGTAGCCGCAAGGCTGGAGTATGAAATGAGGCTTTTAGGCGCAGAAGGCGGTTGGGGAGATACGGGTTTCATAGTCGCTTCGGGTGAAAGGTCTGCCCTCCCTCACGGCAGACCTACCTTGCGGGAGTGGCAAAAGGGCGAATGGGCTACGATCGATTTTGGCGCCAGATATGAAGGTTACGTTTCCGATATAACCAGGAACGTCTATATAGGGTCTCCATCTAAAAAGGCCGTGGAGATTCATAGCTTGCTGTGTATGGCCCATATCGAAGCGGTTTCAAGGATAAAACCTGGAGTTGCCGCTAGGGATGTCGATGCTGCAGCAAGGCAAATTTTAGCCAATCGAGGCCTGGATAAATATTTTACGCACAGCTTAGGACATGGGATTGGCCTTGAGGTTCATGAAATGCCCAGACTATCGTCGAGATTTACGGATGTGCTCGAACAGGGAGACGTTGTAACCGTCGAGCCGGGCGTTTATATGGAAGGCTATGGCGGCATGAGGGTGGAAGACGATTACCTCGTTACGGACAAGGGAGCGCAAAGGCTTACCGCAGATATTCCCATGGAGCTTTTTGTGGTGATGGTTTAAAGGGCAAGGAGAAAAAATTTTTAAATCTTATGACCATATGAGGGTTACTGCCCTTTTTTGAGTATAATAAGTCTTGTGTCTATCCATATTGATGACGGGAGGATAAACTGATGGATGACTTATATCGAGAATTTGAGTTGCGCAGGAAAGATTTTCCCTCCCTTGATCGGACCTATAACGGTCATGTTTTAGCCTATTTT
>Ga0208938_1001038_pt1 | contig 17108 bp, 10 predicted proteins | sample AD_UKC125_MetaG_FD_184434 | JGI IMG/M metagenome (GOLD analysis project Ga0208938, IMG submission 184434) | Active sludge microbial communities of municipal wastewater-treating anaerobic digesters from USA - AD_UKC125_MetaG (SPAdes) (version 2) | ecosystem: Engineered > Bioreactor > Anaerobic >...
CAAATAGAATATTCTGTTTCTTTTTCCGGGAAGATTGATATTTCTATGCACTTTATTCCGGGTTCTAAACCATTGCCTGAAATTCCACGATTTGGTATGCATATGGTTATTCCATCAGAATATGAAATATTCAGTTGGTTTGGTAGAGGGCCACATGAAAACTACGCCGACCGCAAAACATCCGCGGCTGTAGGGCTTTACCAGTCATTGGTATGGGATGAATTTCATCCTTATGTACGTCCGCAAGAAACAGGTAATAAGTGTGACGTACGATGGATTGCATTGCAAAATAAAGAAGGGAGCGGAATTCTTGTCATAGGAGAAAACAACTTAAATGCGAGCGCATGGAATTTTACTCAGGATGATATTGATTACGTCCCTTTTAATGTAGAAAGAAAACATGGTGGAAGTATTTGTAAAAAAGATTTAATATGGGTAAATATAGATGATTTACAAATGGGTGTGGGAGGAGACAATACATGGGGGGCGCAAGTGCATCCTGAATATACTATAACGCCCGAAGAGCGAATATATTCTTTCTCAATTTGTCCCCTTTATAGTGGAGATAATGCATCAGAAAAAGTACAACAATTTAATAGCATACGTAAATGATGAAAGTCAATTGTTTGTTTTATTTTTTATTATTTCAATTCAGTCTGTTTTCTATATTTTTGTGCAATGCAAAAAATGATATTCCGCATGAGTACTCAAATATTTTGAATATATCCTATACCCCCGATTTGTCATCTCGACATACACCGGGTTGTTTTGTTGATATGGGATCTTGGATGGGTTTTTCTATACCTCAAAAAGATAAATGGATAAATGGCTTTTGTGGTCCTTTTAGTATTTCTGAATATCATTGGTTGGCAAAATCTGCAATTAAAGTGGCTTTTAATGCTGAACGTGATGCTTTTTTTATTCCTGATTCCATTAATTATTATCCTGGACGAATTTATATTGCGGCCTCATCGTCTTATGGAACACTTGAACAAACATTGATTTTTACTGATTCTAATACTGCGTTATTACACGTATATCCGAACGGTGTTTCCGATTTATTTTTCACTGGGGATAATTGGAGAGAGGGGACAGATTTTACAGTTTCAGGAAGGAGAGTGCTTGTTTCTTCGGGTTCAAAAGAAAGATATCTTATCTGCTTTCCTGAAAACACTATGATTCAATCTGTAAAGAATAATTATGAAGCAGTTTGTAAACAAGTTCCTTGTGAGGGGATATATATTACTATCTCTCAGTTTTGCCCTGACACTGAGAAGGACTCTGATATTTTTGAAAAAACAGATTCATTGATAGTTAATCCCCAGTATTTGATGCAGCAGAATTCAGAACGTTGGAATACATATATTCAATCTATCTTACGTAAAGATTTAAAACCAGAATATAATCGGATAGCAGTAAAATCGATTGTAACGCTTTTATCAAACTGGCGTACTGCAAAAGGAGGATTGTTTCATGATGGAATTGTACCAAGTCATGCGGTACCTTATTTTATTGGTTTTTGGGCATGGGATTCATGGAAACATGCTGCTGCATTAGCACGTTTTAATCCGGAATTGGCAAAAAATCAGATACGGTCGATATTTGATTATCAAATGAAAGATGGTATGATAATCGATTGTATTTATGTAGATCCTGATGAAAATAATTATAGGAATAGTAAACCTCCTTTAGCTGCTTGGGCAGTAAATGAAGTGTATGAAAAAACAAAAGATATCGATTTCTTGCGAGAGATGTATCCTAAATTGTTAAAATATCATATGTGGTGGTTTCAAAAACGAGATCATGATAGAAATGGAATTTGTGAATTTGGTTCGGTTGATGGCACTTTAGAAGCTGCGGCATGGGAAAGCGGAATGGATAATGCTATTCGCTTTGATGATACAGGCATATTAAAAAATGATTCGAATGCATGGAGTATGGATCAAGAAAGTGTGGATTTAAATTGCTTTTTAGTTTTAGAAAGAAATTTGCTTTGCAAGTTTGCTGATATTTTAGATGAACCTTTTGTTATAGGTGTTAAAAGTAAAGAGATTGCGAATTATTTTTTTGATGAAATATCTGGTTTTTTTTATGATAAAAAGTTGTTTGATCACGACTTTATAAAAGAACAAGGATGTGAAGCTTACAGCGCATTCTGGACTAGAACCGCTACTCCAGAACAATTTCAAAAAGCATTACCAATTTTAAAAGATAAAAATAAATTTTCTACTTTTATCCCGTTTCCAACTGTTGCGTCAGACAATCCAAAATTTGATTCACAAGGATATTGGCGAGGTTCAATATGGTTGGATCAAGTTTATTTTGCAATAAAAGGCATTCGAAATTATGGTGCTACAGAATTAGCTGATGAATATACTAAACAAATATTTGATCGTTTATATGGATTAATACATTCTGATCCCATTTATGAAAATTATGATCCATATACAGGAAAGGGATTACAAGCACCTCATTTTAGTTGGAGTGCTTCACATTTGCTTCTATTGTATGAAGATCTGGGCATTGAGAATTGATTTGGGAGAGGAATGTATATATAGTTTTTAAAAAAATAGTCAAGCGATTCAAAATTAATCCCGGAGGTAATTCCGGGATTTTTTGTTGGTATGGCTTATACATTTTAAAATTTATGTCGTATATTTGGGATCAATTTATTTAAGTTTGATTGATAATCGATTAAAATGAATGTCGCAACCGGGTCGGTTCTTTCGATTGGTGCAGACAGGTTTGATTGATAATTAATTGAATGGATATATCTTTGTGAAGCAAGTGATGATATCATCCCTATTTAGTATAGAGAAAAATTTATCGTAATAAAATGAAGAACTATTATTTTGGCGCTTATTTTTTAAGCGCAGTGATTTTGTTTGTATTTACCAGTGGTGATTTGTGCCGAGCAGCAGATCCGAAAACGGATTCAGCGGAGATCAGGATTCTTTCTTACAACATACGCAATGCACGGGGAATGGATGAGGTGGTCGATTACGACCGCATAGCCGATGTGATTCGGCGAATCGATCCCGATTGTGTAGCGCTTCAGGAGCTGGACAGTGCTACGGAACGCAGCCAGGGTAAAGTGGTTCTTGACGAACTGGCAAAAAGGCTCGGTATGTACGCTTCTTACAGCGGAGCCATTGATTATCAGAGTGGAAAATACGGAATTGGCATATTGAGTAAGGAGAAACCGTTGCGAAAAGTGACCGTACCACTTCCCGGGAGTGAGGAGAAAAGGAGCCTGCTGATTGTTGAATTGCCCGATTATGTGATGTGTTGTACCCATTGGTCGCTCATGCAACCCGATCGATTGTTTTCGATTGAGGTCATCAATGAAACGATGAAGAAATATACTACAAAGCCTGTTTTTTTGGCCGGCGATTTGAATGCAACGCCGGAATCATCAGAAATCACTGAATGTGCAAAGACATGGGAAATGCTGAATGATCCTTCTCGGCCAACTTTCCCTTCGGATAATCCCCGTAGTTGCATCGACTATATCTTGTTCAAAAAGAATCCCGCATTTCGGATCCGGGTTATACAAACCGGTGTAGAAAAAGAATCGGAAGCTTCGGATCATCGGCCGGTATGGGTTGACGTTCAAGTATAGTGATATTACTTATCAAATCCGATACGGGAATCTGATGTATGCCGTTCCCTTGTATCCCAATCAGACGATGAGGGCAAACATACGTTCTGGTAGCGAGGTGACCTTTACGAATTGTGTTATCGGGAAAGACAAACACGTAGTAACCTCTATTTGGTAAAAGCAGATTAAAACAAAATTTTTTAATTCATCTATATAGATATAATAGAAACAATGACAACCAGGAGACAATTTTTGAAGACGGTCGGAGGCGTTACGCTTCTCACCATTGTACCCCGTAATGTGCTGGGAAGAGGTATGATAGCTCCCAGCGACGAGTTGACAAAAGGAATTATCGGTGTCGGCGGCATGGGGCGGAATCACATTCCTTACGACGGCACGCGTGTAGTGGCCATGTGCGATGTGGACAAGAATCACTTGAATGAAGCCGCTGCATTGGTAAAAGACAAGATCCATCTTTATCATGATTTTCGCGATCTGATTCTCGATAAGAACGTGGATATCGTTCATATTGCCACGCCACCTCATTGGCACGGTATTATGGCGGTTGAAGCTGCCAGAGCCGGAAAAGATATCTTCTGTGAAAAACCTATGACCCGTACCATTGGTGAGGGAAAACGGGTAATGGAGGCGGTGAAACAGCATGGAAATATCTTTCGACTAAACACGTGGTTTCGTTTCAAAAACACGTTTTACGGTTTGGGTACTCCCGTGAAACCATTGAAGAAGCTGGTCGACAGCGGCATGCTTGGTTGGCCGTTGAAGGTTACCATCAGCAAACATACCGGTTTCGACTGGAAATTCTACTGGGTGGGCAAAACTCATTTGGAACCCCAGCCTGTTCCGCCGGAACTCGATTACGATATGTGGTTGGGACCGGCACCTTATAAGCCATATAACGCTCATCGTGTGCATCAGACCTTCCGCGGTTATTGGGATTACGATGCCGGAGGATTGGGAGACATGGGGCAGCATTACATCGATCCGGTCCAATATCTGTTGGGGAAAGACGATACCAGCCCCATAAAAGTAGAAGTGGATGCACCTCAGCAGCATCCCGATGCAGTGGGTACGTGGCGTTCCATTACTTATACCTACGAAGACGGCTGCCAAATCGTACTTTGGGGTGGAGACTACGGAAACCCCGATACCCCTTACATTGCCGGACCCAAGGGAAACGTATATAAAAATTTTGTTTGCGACATCCCCGATTGGGAAAAGAAACTAGCAGAATATCCCGAGCCGAAACCGCAGAACGGCGATTTTATCGAATGTGTGCGTACCCGTCAAAAGTTTGCTTTGAACGAAGTAAACGGATACTATTCGGCTACCATTGTCAACATGGGAGGAATTGCTTTACGGTTGAACCGCACCTTGCATTACGATCCGGTTAAACAGGAATTCATAAACGATCCGGAAGCAAACCGGTTACTGAATCAAACTACCCGCTCACCCTGGAACATTTAACACGCAAACAAATTGAAGAAATGATGAAACAGATAAAAAAATACACGACGTTTTTGGGTGTCTTTCTGCTCATGATGAGTGGAACAATGGCTCAGACACCGCAACACAGAACCAACTCAACCATTGTTGCCGATGTGTTGGCACAACTGCCGGCACAAAACCCATCCCAGTACAACCAGCTGATGAGGGATTTGGTTTCTACCGGCGAAGAAGGATTCATGAACCTGATCGGCAGGTTGAACCCTCCGGGGAATAAGAGTAACGAAGCCGTGGATTATGCCCTTAGCGGATGGATCCATTTTGTTGCAAACAACGATGCTCAACGAGCGATTGCGGCAAGTGCTTGCGAAAAAGCGCTGCAACAACCTCTTGACAGCGAGATAAAAGCCATGCTGATCCGTCAGCTCGAGCTCATAGGCGACGATAGTAATGTAGCCGTCCTTTCGGCATTGCTTACAAACGAGCGGTTGTCGGGACCGGCCTCTCAGGCATTGGCACATATTGGTACGCCGGCGGCGGGTGAGGCCCTCCTTTCGGCCCTTTTGTCGGCCGATACGGATCAGATGAAAACAACCCTCGTTAATGCATTGGGGCAAGCCGGTTATTTGCAAGCCGAGCCCGTTATGCTGGAGTTGTTGAACAACAATCCTTCGGGTGATTTGGAAAAAGTACTTTACGATGCTCTTGGAAGAATTGGCACGGAAGCTTCTTTGCAACCATTAAAAAAAGCTGCCAAACAAGAAAAATATGTCTATGGAAAGATTAATCCAACGGCTGCATACCTGTCTTTGTTGAATCGGTTGGCCGAGAGTGAACCCGGTCTTGTGGAAAAAGAAGCCAAGAAATTTCTTTCTGAGGCAACAAAGCTAGGTAGACAAGATTTAAAAGTTGCTGCCGCCAGTGTGCTACTTACTCTTCCTTCAACGGATAAGATGGGTTTGTTGAAAAAGGCATTGAAGGACGGCAATATCGTTTATCTGACGCAAGTGTTGAATTCCTATCCTTATCAGGACGATGAAAAGGCTGTGAAGATCATTTTGAAGACGTTGTCTCCGAAAGCGTCATCCGATGTACAAATCGCTATTCTTTATTGGATTGGAAATCAAAAAGTGGCCTCTGCGGTTTCTTGCATTTCCGATTATTTGAATGCATCGAACAAAGACGTGCAAAAAGCAGCTGTTTATGCTTTGTTGGAGACAGGCGGAGAATCCGCTCTAATTTCGCTGGTAGGGATGTTGAAAAGTACCGATGAAAACGCTGTAAAGTTGGCAAAAGAAGCACTGGAAGGTTATGAGGGAGACATTTCCGCTGCGTTAGCGTCGGTTTTTAACGATTGCAGCAGCCAAGGAAAGATTGCAATACTGCAATTGATAGCAAACCGCCGGATGCATGATCAGTACCGTTTGGTTTACAACCAACTGTTTACGGATGACGAGCCCGTAAAAACCGAAGCGGCAAAAACCCTTCGTTATGTGGTGGCCGAAGAGAACCTTTCCGAGTTGTTTGGATTGTTGGAGCAAACCGACGATAAGTATCTTGCATTCATCCAACAAGCCGTAAATGCTGCTTTGTCTATGCTTTCCCCCGAAGAACAGATGAAACAAGTGATGGAAAAAATGAATGCTTCCGATAAAAAATATGCATATTATGTTGCGTTGGCAAACAGTGGTACCCCGCAGGCATTGGATTTGATTATGAAAGCTTATCAAACCGAAACAGGGAAAAACAAACAGGCTGCCTTCGATGCAATAAAACAATGTAAATCGTTCGATGCCGTATACGCTTTGCAGGATATTGCCCGCAACAGTAAAGATAAGGAAGAAATTGCTCAGGCAGTGGATGCCATCATCGAAAAAGTGGCATCGTCCGACAAGACGGGTGCAGTAAAATATCTTTTCCTGCGCAATGCCATGGAGATGGCACAGACTGTGAAACAGAAAAACAACATTCTGCGTTTGCTTGGCACCACCGACATGTATCAGGCCATGTTGTTTGTAGCACCTTACATGGACGATCCGGAATTGAGCGAATCGGCAGCACAGGCAGCCATGAACATTGCCCTCAATAACCCTTCGTTTGCGGGAGCCGAAACGACCGCTATTCTGAACAAAGTGAGTAAAACATTGAATAATCCCGATGCCGATTACCAACGTCAATCCATCCGGAAATATTTGTCGGAAAACCCCACAACAGGCGGATTTGTATCGTTGTTCAACGGCAAGGATCTCGAAGGGTGGAAAGGCCTGGTGGGCAATCCCATCACTCGTGCCAAGATGAGCAAGAAAGAGTTGGCGGCTGCACAAGCCAAAGCCGATAGCGAAGCTTTTAACGACTGGAAGGTAGAGGACGGCACCATTGTTTTTGACGGCAAGGGTTTCAATAACCTTTGTACCGTTAAGCAATACGGTGATTTCGAGCTGTTGGTCGACTGGAAACTTTTCCCGGGACCCGAACCCGATGCAGGTATTTACCTGCGGGGCACACCCCAGGTACAGATTTGGGATACGGCGAGGGTGAACGTAGGTGCGCAGGTTGGTTCCGGCGGATTGTATAACAACCAGATTCATCCAAGCAAACCGTTGAAGGTGGCTGATCTGAAAGTAGGCGAATGGAATACGTTTCGCATCCGCATGATTGGCGATCGGGTATCGGTTTGGTTAAACGGCGAATTGGTTACCGATAACGTCATATTGGAAAATTACTGGGACAGAAGCCTGCCTATTTTCCCGATCGAACAGATTGAGTTGCAGGCTCATGGAAGCAAAGTAGCTTATCGAGATATTTACATTAAGGAATTTGATCGTCCCGAACCGTTTCGCTTGTCGGAAGAGGAGGAGAAGGAAGGATTCCGGGTCCTTTTTGACGGAACCAACATGCACGAATGGACCGGAAATACAAAAGATTATGTGTTGGAAGACGGCAATATCGTCATGCATCCGAGCAAAAGTTTTGGAGGGAACTTGTATACCAAAGACGAATTCGATAATTTTGTCCTTCGTTTCGAATTCATGCTTACTCCGGGAGCCAACAACGGTTTGGGTATCCGTACGCCAATGGAAGGCGATGCCGCTTATGTCGGCATGGAACTTCAGATACTCGACAATGAAGCGCCCATCTATAAAGACCTTCAGCCTTATCAGTATCATGGATCGGTATACGGGGTGATTCCTGCCAAGCGAGGATATCTGAAACCGACAGGCGAATGGAACTATCAGGAAGTGATTGCCGACGGAGACCACATCAAGGTGATCCTCAACGGTACCACGATACTAGACGGGAATATCCGTGAGGCAGCCAAAAACGGCACGATGGATCACAGGGAACATCCGGGATTGTTTAATAAAAAAGGGCATATCGGTTTTCTTGGGCATGGTTCGGAAGTAAGATTCAGGAACATACGGATTAAAGAATTGAAAAATTAAAAAATCACGAATGATAGAAAAAACGAATCAGTATTCTTATAGCAAGACCCAACTGTTTTGGTTGGTGGCATTGCGTGTAACAATAGGGTGGTATTTTCTTTATGAAGGGGTGGCAAAAGTGATGACTCCCGGCTGGACATCTTACGGCTATCTGATGGATTCGCAAGGATGGTTTGCACCGCTTTTCAAAGCACTTGCTCAAAATCAGGCCCTCATGCCTATTGTAGATGCTTTGAACATCTACGGTTTGATTTTGATTGGCTTATCCTTGGTTTTGGGTTGTTTCGAAAAGATAGGATATATCGGTGCCCTTTTATTGCTGGCGCTTTACTATCTTTCGCATCCTGCCCTCATTAGTGCCGAATACATATTTCCTCCCGAAGGGTCTTATTTGTGGATAAACAAGAATATCATCATGATGGTGTCAGTGGCGGTACTCATGGTATTTCCTACAGCCAAAGAGATCGGCTTGGACCGAGCCATTTTTAAGTGCAGTAAAAAGTAAAGTTTATGGCAGAAGACAAAAAGAAAAAAAACATCTCCAAAGGCAGACGAGATGCATTGAAGACATTGGCTACTGTTCCCGTTTTGGGAGCGATGGCTTACGGAGTATATAAAAAGGAGAAAAACGAACGCTCGAAACGTTTGGCGGCCGATATGTTCCGTTTTGAGGAAAAGCCTGTTCCGCCACCCGTCACCGACGGAAAAAAGATACGGATAGGGATCATCGGCTACGGCATCAGAGGAAAAGACTTGATGCATGCGTTGGGGTTCTCGACTCCCCAACAGGTGGAGGATTTGAAAACGGCATCGAAAAACGATTCGAAAGACACCCGTTACAAAGACTTCATGGAGCAGGACGATTTAAACGTTGAGGTAACGGCCGTTTGCGATATTTTCGACAAGCATGCCGAAGAAGCAATAGCGGCAGGCTCCAATATTCATCGTGAAGGATTGAACGGGAAATATGGGCCAAAACCGAAGCGATACCGTCATTACAAAGAACTTCTTGCTGCCGATGACGTGGATGCAGTGATTATTGCGACTCCCGACCATTGGCACGGCACCATGACCATAGATGCCCTAAAGGCAGGGAAGCATGTCTATTGCGAAAAACCGATGACCTGGACGGTGCCCGAAACCTATATGGTGAGAGAAGCGGTAAGGACGAGCAATCGCGTTTTTCAGCTAGGACATCAGAACAGGCAGATCGAAATTTACAATCGTGCAAGGGAAATAGCGGAAAGAGGACTGTTGGGGCCTATTACGTTGGTGGAAACCAGCACCAATCGGAACGATCCCAACGGTGCTTGGGTATATCCGATAGATCCGGAAGCCAATCCGAAAACGATCGATTGGAAGCAGTTTGAGGGGGATCCCGAACGCATCAAGGAGTACCTGGATTACATGACTTCAGCCGGACTTACAAAGTATGTTGGTCCCGAACCCAGAGACAAGTTCAGTTTGGAACGTTTTTTCCGTTGGCGCTGCTGGTGGGATTACAGTACGGGTTTGAGTGGCGATTTATTGACCCACGAGTACGATGCAGTCAACCAAATTCTTCAGTTGGGCATTCCCGATTCGGCAAGTTCCTCCGGAGGTATTTATTTTTTCAAAGACGGGCGTACGGTGCCCGATGTATTGCATACAGTTTACGAATACAAAGATCGAAATCTTTCCCTGCTCTATTCTGCCACGTTGGCCAGCGAATTCAGTCGTTCGCGCAAAATCATGGGTCATGATGCCACGATGGAGATTGGGAGTACCCTTTCCGTGACTGTTGATCCCCGTTCGGAGCAGTATAAAGATCAGATCGAGAAAGGAGTGATCAAACCCGGACAACCTTTTTATACCTATATGCCCGGTCAAAAAGATGTGGATGCGATTTCTTCTGCCACACAGTTGTATTTTGCACAACGGGGCTTGCTGTATTCGTATGTGAATGGCAAGCGATTCAATACCACTTTTTTACATATCAAAGAGTGGTTGGATTGCATTCGTGCCGGGAGAAAACCTTCGTGCGGAATAGAGGAAGGTTTTCAGGAAGCCATGACGGCGCATATGGGCACTCGTGCCTATCTCGAAGGACGAACTATGTATTGGGATTGCGACAAGGAACAAATCGTGAGAGGATAATTAGAGAATAAATCAGAGGATAATTATATCCCCGCTTTCCGAAGAAAACAGGAGGAAGGCGGGGATTTTTTGTGGCTTCTACGCTAACATGATGACGGTATCTTCGGGACGATGCTTTTATATGTTGTTGGCAGATAAAAAATATTTATTTTTCTGTGCGTTTGGCTTCCTGCCAGATTTTTTCCATTTCTTCAAGTGTCATGTTTTTCAATGTTTTTCCCTGCTCTTTTGCCTTCTGTTCCATGTAGTTGAAGCGATAGATGAATTTTTGGTTGGTACGCTCCAGGGCATTGTCGGGGTTCACTTTATATAACCGTGCGGCGTTGACGATGCTGAACAGCAGATCGCCAAATTCTCCTTCCATTTTTTCGGGATTCATTTCATCGATTTCTGCCTTCAATTCCTCCCATTCTTCTTTCACTTTGTCCCAAACATCCTGGCGCTTGTTCCAGTCGAATCCCGCATTGCGTGCCTTATCCTGTATTCGATAGGCTTTTACCATCGATGGTAGCGAATCGGGAACGCCTCCCAGGATGGTTGAGTTGCCTCCTTTTTCTTTGAGTTTGATTTGTTCCCACGATTTTTCCACTTTGCGTGCCGAATCGGCTTGTGCATCGCCGAAAACGTGGGGGTGGCGGAATATTAGTTTGTCGCAAAGCGCATTACAAACATCGGCAATGTCGAAAGTTCCTTTTTCTTCTCCAATTTTGGCATAGAATACTACATGGAGCAGCAAATCGCCCAGTTCTTTTTTTATGGCTTCGTCGTCGTTTTTTATGATGGCTTCGGCCAATTCATAGGTTTCTTCTATGGTATTCGCTCTGAGGCTTTCGTAGGTCTGTTCACGATCCCAAGGACATTTCTCCCTCAATTCGTCCATCACGTCCAATAGTCTTCCGAAAGCTTTTAGTTTTTGTTCACGTGTATTCATCTTTTTGTCATTCCTTTCTTCTCAAAAATTTGATTGTTTGTTGTTGATTATTTCTTCTATTAGTACCCCATTAAAAATCTATTGCGGCCGTTTCCTCTAAAAATTCAATATTGATATTCAATATATTACAAATTGTAAAATCAGTAAATGAATTTTTTTGGCGTGGTTTTTTTATATCGTTTTGATTATAACATCGGTTCGATGGTTATGTCCGGTGGTTATATCCGTTTGATTGTTGTGTCGGTTCGATTGTTTTTTTCTGTAGTTTCTTAATCCTGTCTGCAGAAATTCGATGTATTTTTCCACATTTTCGTCGTAAGCATATGGGGGGCTCACGGGTTTCCCTTCGTTGTCCAATGCTATGTAGTACGGCTGTGCATTGGCTCCGAATTTATGGCGCTGCAGGTAGCTCCATTTATCGCCAACGGTTTTCAGGCGGGTGATTCTTCCGTTTTCTCCCACTTCAATTACCTGAGGCAGCCGCGTTTTGTCGTCCACTACCAACGTAATTAAGACGTATTCGTTGTCGATGATATTTTTTACGCGGGGATCGGTCCACACCGATGCTTCCATTTTGCGGCAATTTACGCAACCATATCCCGAGAAATCGAGCAATGCCGGTTTGCCTACTTGTTTAGCGTAGGCCATGCCAATTTCGTAATCGGTATATTTAGGGCGCACCTCCCCATCGTATAAACTAAAATCCTGTGTGTACATCGGTGGCGAGAAAGCGCTGATTGCTTTAAGCGGTGCACCCCACAGTCCGGGCACCAAATAGATGGCAAAGGCAAACGAAAAAATGGCCAGGAACAAGCGGGGAATCGAAACATGTTCCACATCGCTGTCGTGGGGAAATTTGAGCTTCCCTAGCAGATACACACCAAGGAGGGCAAAGATTACGATCCAGAGCACAAGGAATACTTCCCTGTCGAGAATGCCCCATCCGTAAGCCAGGTCGGCAACCGATAAAAATTTCAATGCAAAAGCCAATTCCACGAATCCGAGGACCACTTTTACGGCGTTCAGCCAACCTCCCGACTTTGGCATGGTTTGCAACCACGAAGGGAAGATGGCAAACAGAGCGAACGGAATGGCCAGAGCCAGTGCAAAACCAAACATTCCGATAGTGGGAGCCAAGATGTCTCCCCATGTTGCAGCCTGTACCAGCAGTGTTCCAATGATGGGACCGGTGCATGAAAACGATACCAGCACCAGCGTAAATGCCATAAAAAAGATACTAAGTATTCCTGAGGTTGCTTCGGCTTTCGAATCCATCTTGTTGGTCCACGATGCGGGCAACACCAGGTCGAACCCGCCAAAAAACGAAATCGCAAATATCACCAGCAAAGCAAAGAAAAGGAGGTTGAAAATCGCACTTGTTGCCAGATTGTTCAATGCACTTGCGCCAAAAATGGCGGTGATCAGCAATCCCAAAACCAGATAAATCACGATAATGGCTGCACCGTAAACAATGGCTTGCGAGACGGCCTTCTTACGACTTGTCGCATTTTTTTTCAGAAAAAAGCTGACCGTCATCGGGATCATTGGCCACACACAGGGTGTGAGCAGTGCGATAAGCCCCCCTATAAATCCCGAAATGAAAATCCACCACAGCGACATATCGGAAACGTTTCCTTCCATCCCATATGCTTTTAGTTCTTCGATGACCGGCGTCCATAGGGGATTTATATCGATATCGGTATATATTGTGGTTGTTGGAACAGCATCTGTAGCGATACCCACAGAATCCGTTGCGGAAATGGTATCTTCCGTGAGAAGGGGTTGAGGACCAGTGGGGGGAGTTTTGTTTTCTGCCGATGATGCAACGGTTTTTGGCAAGTCGTTAGCAGTAAAGACAAAATCGATGGGCAAAGGCGGTGTACAGGTTTGTTCGTTGCAAGCTTGGGCACGCACGTCGCCCTCCAGAACAAACTCGTCTTTGTTGTTAATTTTAAAACGTTGCACAAACCGAACCGTCCCATCAAATGTGCCGATATTCATTCCAAAGATAGGATCAAAAGTCACACGAGGTTTCCTGTCATCGGCATGAAATTCCCCGATCGGTTCGGCTCCTTTCAGCTTATCGATGGTTAATGTTGTCGGGGTGGGGCCTCCTTCCGGAATTTCCGTATCGTATAAGTGCCACCCCGGTTCGATGGTTGCTTTTGCTATCAGACTGATTTCTCCGTTGCCGTTATCTTCGAGCGAAAATTTCCACGATACGGGATTTTGTGCTGTTGCATACGAAAGAAAAACAAACAGAGAAACGAGAGCGGTTGCTATCCTTTTCATTTTTTGCGGTTTTACCGGGTTCTGGTTGCGAAAATACGAAAAGTTTCGTGAGTGTACGATTTTTTTACCTGTTTTCTCATGTCAGTTTTCTTATTGAGCTAAAATTTTTCCTCACATCTTGATGTTATTTTTAGTGGTGAACCCTTTTTCTACTCTCTTTCTGATGTTATTTTTAATGGTGCACTCATTTTTTGCTCTTTTCTTGACTTGGTTTTTAAGGTTAACCCGATTTTTACCTTTTTTGCAACTTCAATTTTAGTATTAAACAAACGTTTTACTTCTTTTTTGTTATCATAATTTAACCACTATGTCCGTAGTGGTTAAATTATGTTGTTGTAATTAGAGCAAAACGGAGGTTTTGTTCTTTTTTTAATATCATTATTTAACTACTACAACCGTAGATATTAAATTATGTTATTGTAATTGGAGTAAAACGGAGATTTTTCTCCGTTTCTGTTATGGATATTTGACTGCTACTTTCATAAACCTTAAGTTCTATTATTAAAACGAGAGCAACCCATCGATTTTATTTGTAGTTTGCTTTATTTACGGTAGGCTATAAGTAGATAACCTTATTTCAATACATTGTTTTTGTAAAAAGGAAGAGTTCTTTCTGTAAAATCAATAAGTTATCCTTATTTTTGCCTGCAGATACCGATATATAACATGGATAGAAAGAAAATTCTTATTACCGGTGCCAGCGGATTCATTGGCAGTGCGGCAGTGGAAAAGGCGCTTGCATTGGGTTACGAAACGTGGGCAGGCATACGCGCAAGTAGCAACAGAGCTTATTTGCAAGACAAACGCATTCGGTTTATCGACTTACCTTATGCCGATAAAACCCAGCTCGTGGAACAATTGAAATCTTTTGCAGCGGAAAACGGACCATTCGATTATATTGTCCATACAGCCGGGATCACAAAAGCATTGCATAAATCCGATTTCGAACGTGTTAACTATTTATATACGAAAAATCTTGTTGATGCACTTGTCGAAACTCGAAATGTTCCGGACAGCTTTATTTTTATCAGCAGTTTAAGTGCGTATGGCGTTGGAGACGAAAAAGGATATACGCCGATTTCCGACCGCCATACACCCCATCCCAATACGGCATACGGTAAGAGTAAATTGTTGGCGGAGAATTATATCAAAAGCATTTCCGGTTTTCCTTACGTCATACTGCGTCCGACCGGTGTTTATGGCCCGCGCGACAAAGACTATCTCATCCTGATGCGATCCGTAAAAAAAGGCATTGCTTTGAGTGCAGGATTTAAAAAGCAGGTGTTAACTTTTATCTTTGTAGAAGATTTGGTGAAGGTCATTTTTGACTGTATCGAAAAAGGAATTCGAAGAAAAGAATATTTTGTTGCCGACGGCGATTGGTATACCGATGCCGAATTCAACAAGCTGGTGCAGCAGGCACTTGGCAAAAAGCATGTTTTGCGGATTAAGGTTCCGCTTTGGATCGTAAAACCGGCAGCGTTCATAAATGAAAAAATAGCGGCAATGGTTGGCAAGCCGACAACGTTCAACACCGATAAATATCACATCATGAAGCAGCGTAATTGGTTGTGCGATATCACGCCGCTTCAACAAGATCTTGGATTTCGGCCGGATTACCGCTTAAAGGAGGGCATAGAAAAAACCGTTCGGTGGTATAACGAAAACGGTTGGTTGTGAATCGTTGATACGAAATACAAAATTAAGAACAAATAACGCCCAGTCGAAAGAAACTACGGCATAATTTGCTATTTTTGTCAATTCTAAAAAAGAACTCAGAATGAAAATTGCATTGATCGGTTATGGTAAAATGGGGCACGAAATCGAGAAAGTTGCCCGCGAAAGAGGTCATGAAATTGTTTGCATTATCGATATAAACGACGAAGAAAAGTTTGATTCACCCGAATTCAAAAGTGCCGATGTGGCCATCGAGTTTACCTCTCCCCAAAGTGCACTCCACAATTATAGGAAAGCTTTTGCTGCCGGCATACCCGTGGTATCGGGAACAACCGGCTGGCTGCAACATTTGGACGAGGTGAAACAGCTTTGCGAGAAAGAAGGGAAAACGTTTTTCTATGCCTCGAATTTCAGCCTTGGCGTAAATATCTTTTTTGCGGTAAATCGTTCCTTGGCAGAAATCATGAATCGGTTTCCCGATTACGATGTGCGGCTGGAAGAAACGCATCACATTCACAAGTTGGATGCCCCAAGCGGCACAGCCATCTCGCTAGCGGAAGATATTCTTGCCCGTATCGACCGAAAAGACAAGTGGGTACTCAACGAGGCTCATTCGCCCCATGAATTAGAAATAAAAGCATTTCGCAAAGACGAGGTGCCCGGCATCCATACGGTTATTTACGAATCGGAAGCCGATACGATCTGCATCACGCACGATGCCAAAAGCCGCAAAGGCTTTGCCCTGGGCGCTGTGCTGGCGGCTGAGTTCACACAAGGGGAAAAAGGTTTTCTGACGATGGAAGACCTGTTGAAGTTTTAAATAAAAAGAGTTTTTATATATAATCAATATGACACTGAAAGAACGCATCTCCAAAGCCACTCGCGGACAATGGATAGGGTTTACTGTTTTATCTGTACTTTGGATACTTTTTTCGATATGGTATGGCAACAGTTGGTTGTTGCTCGTGCTTCTTCTTTTTTTTGATATTTACATCACCAAATTTGTTCCGTGGACATTTTGGAAAAAATCGAAGAACGCCGCTTTCCGTAAAGTGATGGAATGGGTCGATGCCATTATTTTTGCCCTCATTGCCGTGTATTTTATTAACACGTTTTTTTTTCAGAATTATCAAATCCCTTCTTCTTCGCTTGAAAAAACGTTACTGGTGGGAGATTTTCTTGCCGTCAGCAAAGTCAGTTACGGCCCTCGTGCGCCCATGACGCCGTTGTCGTTTCCTTTAGCTCAGCATACCATGCCTGTGGTGGGCGGTAAGTCGTATATCGAAAAACCGCAATGGAAATACCGGCGGTTGAAAGGTTTAAGACAGGTACAGCGCAACGATATCGTGGTTTTCAATTTTCCTGCAGGTGATACGGTAGCCTTGAATATGCAGGGTGTCGATTTTTATACCCTTTCCAAATATAATCCCAACGGAAGTGCAGGTATCAGGGCAGATAAACGAACATATGGCGAAGTTGTTTGGCGGCCGGTTGATCGACGCGAAAATTATGTAAAACGGTGCATCGGGTTGCCGGGCGAAACCATTCAAATGAAAAACGACAC
>Ga0208938_1001039_pt1 | contig 17073 bp, 10 predicted proteins | sample AD_UKC125_MetaG_FD_184434 | JGI IMG/M metagenome (GOLD analysis project Ga0208938, IMG submission 184434) | Active sludge microbial communities of municipal wastewater-treating anaerobic digesters from USA - AD_UKC125_MetaG (SPAdes) (version 2) | ecosystem: Engineered > Bioreactor > Anaerobic >...
CGATATACATTTATGGGCAACCCATTTTGAGAAAAGTTGCCAACGATATTGATCCTGTAAATTATCCTCATCTGAATGAGTTGATCGAGAATATGTTTGAGACGATGTACAATGCCGATGGAGTTGGTTTGGCAGCCCCTCAGGTAGGTCTTGAAGACCGTATTTTTGTTGTCGATCTCACCGTCTTGGCAGATGAGAATCCCGAGTACGAAGGATTTAAAAAGGTGTTCATCAACGCGCATATTTTGGAGCGAACGGGTGATATTGAATTCATTGATGAAGGTTGTTTAAGTTTGCCCGGTATTCATGAGAAAGTGCCGCGCGAAAACCGGATACGTATTCAATATCTTGATGAAAATCTGCAACTTCACGATGAAGAATACGAAGGTTTTAAAGCACGTGCCATTCAGCACGAATATGATCATTTAGATGGGATTCTGTTTGTAGACAGAATTACTCCTTTGCGCAAGAGATTGATCAAGGGGAAATTATCGAATATGATGAAAGGCAGAATCGATTGTCATTATAAAGTGAAAACTTTAAAATAAAACAATAATGCTTTAGGGTCTTATGTGTTAATAAGGCTTGATGAATTGGTATTTCATTTTTCCAACTCTCTTTTTCTTTTCAATGCTTCCAGGAAGTAATAATCGGCATAGTTGAGCGGTACATCCACTTCCGAGTTGGCCGGCAGGCTGCCTACCGAATGCATGAGCAGAAAATAGCCGTTTTCTCCGACTTTTGCTCTGTAATCGGTTCCGGCGAGCGTTTTCAGGATGTGGTCTGCCCACGCTTTGTAATCCTTTGTAGTCAAATAAGTAGATATTTCATACAATGCTGATGCCAAAATTGCTGCTGCTGAGGCATCGCGGTACGTATTCGGAATATCGGGAGCATCATAATCCCAATAGGGCACTCCATCCGCGGGATAATGGGGATGGTTGGCAACGAATTCGAGGGCTTTTTCTGCCTGATGCAGGTATTTCGGATCGTTTGTCTCGCGATAGCACATCACGAAACCGTATATTCCCCAGGATTGTCCACGCGACCATGTGCTTTCGTCCGAATAACCCTGAGCGGTATTTTTGTGGCGGATCGTTCCTTTTTCGGGATCATAATCTACTACATGCCAAGTACCGTAATCCGGGCGATAATGATTTTTTATCGTTTGGTCGGCATGGTTGACGGCTATGCGGTAAAAAGTGGAATCGCCCGATATTTTGGTGGCATTAAAAAGCAATTCCAGATTCATCATGTTGTCGATAATAACGGGACATTTCCAGTCTTTGTTTGGATTGGCATTCCACGATTGGATGATTCCGGCACCGGGTTTATAGCGTGTGATGAGTGACTTGGCTGCCTGCACGATCACCTTTTCGTAGGCTTTGTTCCCCGTCAGCCGCAAACCGTTTCCGTAACTGCAATTTATCATGAATCCCACATCGTGCGTGTTGGTCAGATATTGAACAGTGTCCAGGGCTTCGGTGTGTTTTTCTGCCGGCATTTTCCATTTTTCGTCTCCTGTCAATTCGTACACATACCACAGGCTTCCCGGAAAAAAGCCGGAGGTCCATTCCCAGGGAGGAATGAAGACGTGTTTACCGTTGATGAACGATTTGGGATTGAGAATTTTTCCCGAATTTTCAATCATTTTGGTCATCAATCCGTATTGTTTTGCGGCAAAATCCGTGTTTTCTGCTACATAATCAGCGTTGTCCGATTCGCTTTTCTTGTCTTTATTTTTACAAAAGGAGAAGCTTACTAGTATGAAAGGCAGGCATAATAAAAGAAATAATTTTTTCATTTTCGGTGATTTATGTTGTTTTAATTTATTTGTCGAGCATAGGGTTTTGTGCTATTCATCTCGTTAAGTTTTTTGTCGTGATTCGGACTTTGGCTGTCAGATTTTCCCTAATATTTTATCCATTACTCGGTTGGTACGGGTTGCCGTGATGCAATTGCTTACCGGTTCGCTCCCTTTTCTGTTCAGGTAATTGACAATGCTTTCGATGAGACAAAACTGGATGTTTTCCGGGTTTTTTTCTATGAATTCTTGTCGACCTTTATTGTTTTCCAACACGATGGGGGTGAAATCGAACGTAGAGCAGGAAAGTTTTCCTTGTGTTCCTATAAAATCGATTGCATCCACATGAGCATTTTTTGATGCGACAAAACTCCAACTTCCGCATCCGACCACACCTGATTCGAAACGAAATGCTCCGCTTACCGAATCTTCCACCTCATATAATCCGGCAACATTGGAGGTAAATCCGCCGGCATCTTCAATCGGCCCCAATATATAATCAAGAAGATCAAGTTGATGCGAAGCCAAATCGTAAAAATAGCCTGCGCCGGCAATTTCTTTTTTAACCCTCCATGGCAAATTATCCTTGTTGAAATCTTCTTCACGTGGTGCAACGGCAAAACGAATTTGTGCTGTTGAAATATTTCCTATTGCTCCGTTATCGATCACTTGTTTCACGCGAAGAAAATAAGGTAAAGTACGACGGTAATAGGCCACAAAACAGGGAACCCCTGTTTCGTTTGCCACATTAATAATTTGCAGGCATTCCTCGTATGAAGTCGCCAATGGCTTTTCTACATATACCGGTTTGCCTGCTTTCATCGTTTTGATGGCATATTTGGCATGTGATGCCGGTGGAGTAGCAATATATACGGCGTTTACTTCAGGGTCATGAATTAACTCATCGGCATTATCGTACCATTTTTTAATTCCGTGTCGCAAAGCATAGTCTTTGGCTTTTTCGGTGTCTCGTCTCATTACGGCCACAACGTCGGACCCTTCTACTTTTTGGAATGCGGGGCCACTTTTCTTCTCTGTTACATTTCCGCATCCGATAAATCCCCAATGTATCATTTTATCTTCTATTTATCCGGTTTATATGGTTTACAAAAAATCTATTCTTTGTGTAAGATGAATTACATTTAATCAAGAAATGAGGTGATTTGTTCGAATCGTTTTAGCCTTTTTATAGGAATAGACAGCAAGTAGGCTTATAAGCACAAAAGGAATGGATAAATAAAAAATAATTCCCCCCATTGTGTCGCTTTGTCCGTAGGAATGCATTCCGCTGAAAAAATAGTTCACGCCAAAAAACGTCATCAATACGGTTGAAAAGGCAATAATGGATAATAGATTGAACAACCAGTCGTTATTTCCTTTTTTTATCAGATGAATGTGTGTGACGATGGTATAGCTCACAATGGTGATCAAAGCCCATGTTTCTTTTGGGTCCCATCCCCAATAACGCCCCCATGATTCGTTTGCCCATATCGCACCCAGAAAAGTTCCGATACACATTAAGGCAAGGCCTACCAGCAGCGAGAGTTGATTGATGATGCTCAATTCTTTTATCCGATAAGGGATCAACGAATTGCGGTCGTAAAAAATCATCAGCGTTAAATTGGCAATGCCAAGCAAAAAGCTGATACCGAAAAATCCGTATGCAGCCACAATTACAGCCACATGAAACATGAGCCAGGGCGATTTCAGTACGGGTACCAACGGATTGATTTGCGGATCCATCCAATTGAGTCCCGAAACAAAAAGGATGATTCCGCCAAAAAGTGTGGCCAATGCTAACGTAATGGTACTGCTTTTTCGCCCAAAGATAAAACCGGCAAGAACCGTTGCCCACGATGCATAAACCATCGTTTCGTAGGAGTTGCTCCAAGGAGCATATCCCGAAATATAAGCTCGCAATCCCATACCGTATACATGATAAACAAATATCAAAAAAATGCCTCCGGTTACTATTTTAATGACGGTGTCAATCCAATGTTGCGATTTCAATAATCCCATAAAAGAGAAAAAAAGTAGCAATCCTCCCAAAACAAAATATCCGATTTGGCAATGGCCAAAAACATCAAGGCGGTTATATCGGATCTCGGCTTTCAATTTTTTTGGGTTGATTTGTAGTGCTGCATCGTTCTTTTGTAGTGCTGCATCGTTCTTTTTTTGGTATTCGCCAATCACTTGCAAGAGCTGATTGGGTTTGTTCCAATTACCGCTTCTTAAAGAATGGTTTACTTCACTCAGATACCATGCAACCGAGCGGGTAATGAATAAAGAATCTTCTGTAGGGAAAGCCGAGAGATTGTCTCCCGGTGCATACCAGGTATGGATGGAATCTGTTGGGTGAGGAAAAATGCAGAGCAGTTGCCTATTCAACAATTGGAAAACGATATTGACGCGTTCATCTAGCTTGATCAGATCTTTATCGAAGCTGCTCCGTTCAGCCGGCAGCTTACTGTATGCTTCTTGTAATTTAGGTATCAACATGTAGTTCCCCTCTTCATCTATCAGTTGGAAATAGGCGCAATAATCGTCGGGCAACCGATAATGGCGGCTTATTTCTTTGTTGGAAACGGCAATGAACGGAACCCGCATCCACATTTGCGGCATCGAAAGAAAGCTGAGCAGAAACTGATCGGAATTGAGTTTGCCTATAGTGGTTTCTTTGTGTACTTTGCGAAGGATTTCGGAGGAAAACGTATTGACCGGAACAATTCTTCCACCCCATTGCATGGGCAATTCGCCGAATCGTGCTGCATGTTGCGGATCGATTGCGTTTTTTTGTACCGCTTCCATCATATTCATGGACGGCATATGTTGTGCCGATAGAGTACCGGGAAAAACAAGGAACAACAGACACGTTATCGTGGATCGGTATGTTTTTTTCACTTTCTTCAGTTGCGAGTTCAATTGTCGGAATCGGGAGTTTTTTGTGGTGAAAACAAGAATAAATCCGATCAGCAGTAAAAAATAGCCGCTGTAGGTGATGGTTCTTCCCACTCCATCTTTATTCACGGAAAGAATGGTTCCCATCTCGTCTTTGTCAAAAGAGGCTTGAAAAAAACGATATCCTTTTACATTCAATACGTTGTTCATGTAAACTTTTGTTTTCTGAATTTTACCATCTGTATATCCGATAAGAAGATCGCTTTCGTAGGACGAAGGGCTTTCCGAGCCCGGATACCGAATCAATCTGAAGTCAACCAATTTGAGTGTAAAAGGCAGTGTTTCGTATTTGATACCTTCAGGGGTGTTGAGGGCTATTTGGTTGGTTGTTTCTCCTTCACGAATATGAACCATTCCATCTTTTCCAAACAAATAGGTGATTAATGCTCCCAACAGAATGACGATAAAGGCAAAATGTACGACCACCAACGCCCATCGGCGACGTTGAAAATAGCGATATTTAATAACGATCATGACAAAATTCACAACCATAAGAAATTGCAGGGAAAAAAAGAGTGGGGAATGGTAGATCATCGATTTGGCAACATCGGTGCCGTGATATTTCTCGATAAAGGTGGCTGCTGCCAGTCCGAAAGCATAAAGAGCCAACAATATGATGGTAGCTATGTAAGAGGATAAAAACTGTTTTAATTTTTTCATATCGATTCGAAATCCGTCAGTCGTATTATAACACAAATATCAACATATTTTTATTGATATAAAAAGAGGCTGTATCAAAATTTAAAATAAGCCTCTGAGAATTGGATAGTTGAAATTGTTCCCCATAGGAGTACGAATACAAAGAGGGTGAAATCACATTATGATACACCCTCTTTTCTCAACTAAGATTGCAGAAACAGCTTATTTTATGCTTCTTCCCAATGTTTGCGAAGTAATTCCACTGCTGCAGGAACCACTATGTTGCGATCACCTTGTGCACCACATTCGAAGCTGACATATTTGTCGTACCCAATCATTTTCAATCCTTTGAATCCGTCCACGTAATTATCGGCTTCGCCGTCTTCTCCCGGCATACTGCGGCGTTTTCGGCTTGCCACATGTACGTGTTGCAAGTATTTTCCGCCGGAAATAAATGCCCCCATATCCGAAGTTTCTTCCCATGTCATGTGCCAAAAATCGCCCATGCATTTAATGCCCGGATTGTCGATATCGCGGCATATGGAAGCGGCATCGGCAACCAAACGCAAATAAAAAGCCTCTTGTCGGTTGAGGGGTTCAAGAATAACCGTTGTGCCGTGTTCCCGGGCAAAATTGCCCATCTCGTTGAGCTGTTCGCAGAGAAAATCGCGTGTTTCCTGCGTATGGGGCATAACGGGTTTTTGTGAATTGAAGGCCGGCACCATAATTACACCGGTAGATTCCAATTCGCCTGCGGCGATGATGATTTCGTCCATTGTATCGCGACATTGTTTGCGAATGGCCGGATCGGATGAAAGGATGAAACCGTCAAATCCGGCACAGATGGCGCTTATTTTGATATTGCGGCCTTTCAGTGCATTCTTGAATTCGGGAATCCGTTTGGCGAGCCCTCTTCCGCCGGGTTCAAATCCCACTACGCCATGCTTTTCCATGAAATCGAATTTCTCATTCAGGTTTTTTCCGGGAGGAATTCCTTCCTGAAATGAAAGGTTTAGTTTTGCTTTGGATGATTTATTCGTAATCGATTTTTTTTCAGTAGACGAAGCAAAAACGGCACGATCTCCTCCGGCAAGCACTGCGACACCTGCAAAGGTGCTTTTTAAAAAATTTCTTCTGTCAAGTGTCATAGTTATCCTTTTTTCTCTTGAGGTTTACCCGGCACGGGTACAGTGAATGCGCTCATATCCATTTTACCCATATTCAGATCTTTAGGAGTATAATCCAGGGTTGACGCGGTCATTGTATCCCATTTTGTTTCAAGACCGGTATAAGCTGATTCGCGTCCCATGATAGCCGCCATATTGGCAATAGCTGTTTCAGAAGCTTGTTCAATGGGTTTATTCGCGCGAATGCAATTGATCAGGTTGACATGTTCTAGCGTATAAGGGTCGGTTTGGCTGAAGTTGGTTTTTTCTGCTTCGTAATCGTATTTCCATATGACATTTCCGGCAAGGTCTCTAATTGCTGTTTCACCTTGGGTTGTCCATGATCCTTTAGTTCCTTGAATAAATTCGCTAACATTGTTAGCACATCCGTCTATCTGGCGGCACATGCTATGAAAATGGATACCGTTTTCCATTGTAAAATCGATGCTGAAATTGTCGTATTGATCGCCTGTGATGCGACGATGACGAGAACCAAATCCAACGGCACTTATTGGCTTCAATCCCGTGAACCATGTGAATACATCAATATTATGAACATGTTGTTCAACAATATGGTCGCCCGACAACCATTTCCAGTTCACCCAATCACGAATCATATATTCAAAATCGCTCCATCCCGGTTGCCGCTCGCGATACCACAACATTCCTTGATTCCAGTAAACCACACCTCCGGTAATTTCCCCGATCGCTCCTTCCATAATTTTTTTGTATGATTCTACGTAACTACGCTGGTGATGACGTTGTGTACCGGTTACCACGCACAGGTTTTTTGCTTGAGCCTGTTTCGCTGCAGCTATGATAGTTCGATATCCTACGGGATCTACACAAATTGGTTTTTCCAGAAAACAATGTTTCCCTTTTTCTACGGCATATTTGAAATGTTCCGGTCTGAAAAATGGGGGTGTTGCATCAATAATTACATCCACACCACTATCGATAACTTGTTTATATGCATCTAAACCCACAAAACGCTTATCTGTGGGGATATCGATATTTTTTTCGGTTTTCAGTTTTTCGGCCAAGCTGTCCACTCTTTCTTGAAAAACATCCCCCAAAGCCACAATAGTTACGCCATTTGCTGCGTTCAGGAAATTGAAAGTTGCACCTGATCCGCGTCCGCCACATCCGATTACTCCTGCTTTTAATTCTTTTCCGTCTGCAGCTTTATCGGAAAGTTCGGGGATATAGTAGCTACCGGGTTCTTTTAAGGCAACGTTGCCATTCTTACTTTTTTCTCCGCCGCTGCATGAGGTTAATAAACCTGCGGAAGAGGTTGTTCCTATTACACCGAATGCTCCTGCCATTGCGGAGCTTTTTAAAAATGTTCTTCTGGTTAAGTTGTTCTTTTTCATATCGATAAGTTTAAAAAAAATTATTATTTATTTTGGATAATTAGCGAGTCGGGTTCACAAACTACACGAAAACCAATCCCTTTGATATCGGAATACCACCAAATACTTTTAGGTTGTTGAGGATCCGTTTTCAGCCATGCTTCATGATGAGTGTGGTCGCGTGCTGCACAGCGTACATCGGCTGCATCAGAAGTGTAGTTTCCACCGCGAACAACCCATTCTTCTCCTTCCCTAATTAATGGATTTACAGCTCCTTTCGTTTTGCTGTATGTTTCAGGATCATATTTATCGGCACAATATTCCATTACATTTCCTAGCGTGTTTTTTAATTTGAAAGGGTTAGGTTGCACAGCGTCAGGTTCATGAGTCTTGTTGTTGCTGTTTTTATTATAAATTACATACGATGCGATGGGATCTGTTTTGGCTTTGAAAAATTTGCGCCAGAATCCTCGATCCGAAAAATCTTTAGGATTGCCCGGGAAGAAATAAGGCATTTGAGTTCCTCCTCGTGCAGCATACTCCCATTCGGCTTCGGTGGGGAGTCGATATTTTTTGCCGGTTTTTAAAGATAACCACAGGCAGAATACTTCTGCTGCATAGTGGGTCATCGTGATAGCCGGACGGTTGCCACTTCCCCATCCTTGATCGGGAAATCCAAATGGAGGGGTAGGCCCGGAAATGGCATCCACATTCAAAGCTTTCAAATTATTTTCATAAACTTCTTCGGGTGGTGTACGTCCTTCGCTCATGGTTTCAGCATAAAATGCCCAGTATTGATCCCAGGTTGTTTCAGCTTCAGCTATAAAGAACGGACTCACAGTAACTTCATGAACAGGAGTTTCATCGGGTTCGTGAAAGGGTTCATTATCAGGGCTTCCCATATTGAATGTGCCACCCGGTATAGCGATCATCTTAAATGATACTGCTGTCCCGGGTATTTGTTCAATGTAATCGGCAAAAACCGTTACTTTGGTCGCTTCTTTATAGAACATACTCGTGTCTACGACACTCTTATCATCTATTCCCGGGATACCTGTCATTTTTCCGTGAACATAATTCGGGTTGTAGTGTCCTGCATCCAAATGACAGCTTATACACTGTAGGTCAAGTGTTTTTGCATTTTCTTCATAATAGAGATGAGCCGTGATTGCATCGTCGGTAACACCTTCAGGAAACAGGTTTTGATGACATTTTTCACAAGACTCGTTAGGAATGTATTTTATGGCATACTCCAATTCCGATTTGCTTTCCCAATCAAAATCGGCGCTGTCTTTTGTAAGATATCCCCATACATCTTTTAAACCGAGAGCAATTTTTTCCTTATAATGATCCCACGTATTTTCTATTGGAGGAAGATGACAATCTACACAATTCGTCATAACACCACTTTTGTTATTTACGTGAACAGATAATTTCCATGTTTCTTCGGCATGAGGATGGACATGGCAAATCATACATGATTCGTTTGTCGAAAAGTAGACTGATGTTTGATATAAAGCAGCAAATATAATAATGCCCATAATTAATCCTGAAAGTAGATAAAAACCTTTTCGCTGATGAAATTTTTTTTTAAGTTTATTTTTCCCATCAAAATTCCCCGCCTCTTTCATTCTTTTTCTCTTTGAAGTATAGAAATATATTTACTGTTTGAATTGATTCTATAAGACAATTTGGCCATAAAAGTAATAATTTTTATTCTAAAGAAGAGATTAAAAGCAAATAAAGTTATTTTTTCTTGATTTTTGCAGCAAATCCTCCTCCCGGCATCAGTGTAACTGATAATTTTTGATTTTCGGGAGCAGAGAAGATATCCCGTTTATAATCGCGGGCCGCACGATCAGCGTTGACTCCGTCACTGAATAATTCAACTTCGTAATTGCCTTTATCGAGGAAAGACAGATCAACAGTTATGTTTCGCTTATTCCAATTGGTGAGACCTCCAACATACCAAACATCATCTTTCCTACGGGCTATAACGATATATTCGCCTATTGTGCCGTCCAGGGCGAGGGTTTGATCCCAGATAGTGGGTATGGCGGAAATAAAACGAGTACATTCCGGTTCACGAAGGTAATTTGAAGGACTGTCGCAAAGCATATTCAATGGCGATTCGAATATCACGTATTCGGCTAACTGGCGACAACGTGTGCCCTGACTCATCGGCTCGCTGTATATAGGGCGATAGTTTTCTCTTGTGGCATTTCGCATGGCTCCCTGTGTATAATCTAATGGCCCTGCCAACATTCGAATATAAGGCATGGTTACATCGTAGGTTACCATATCGACTGATGCAGGCGCCCATTTTAACTGTTCCAGTCCGTAAACTCCTTCAAAGTTGATCACATTAGGATAGGTACGGTGCAAACCGGTAGGTTTATATGCTCCGTGATAATCGATCAACAGGTGATATTTGGCTGCTGTTTCAGCACACCTGTAATAAAAATCGACCATTGCCTGATCGTCTCTATCCATGAAATCGACTTTAAACCCCTTAATTCCTATTTCGGAATAAGTTTTGAACACATTTTCCATGTCACGATCGATCGCCCAGTAGCCTGCCCAAAGAATAATCCCTACATTTCGGGATTTTCCGTAATTCACCAACTCTTGGATATCGAGTTGTGGAACTACCTGCAGCAAATCGGCTTTCTTGTTCACTGCCCATCCTTCATCCAGAATGACATACTCAATCCCCTGTTTCGATGCAAAATCGATGTAATATTTATAGGTGTCGTTGTTGATACCTGATTTGAAATTTACGCCATAGATGTTCCAATCATTCCACCATTCCCATGCCACTTTACCCGGTTTGGTCCATGAGATATCTTTTACTCGTGAGGGTTCTGCCAATAAATATACCAGGTCGTTATCCAGCAGCTCTTTATCGTTTGTCGAAACGGCGAATACACGCCAAGGAAAACTACGACTCCCTTTGCATTTGGCAATATAGTTTTCTCTTTCGGTAACCAATCCCTGAAGCATGTTGTGTCCGCCTTGTTTTACCTGTTTAGGATAGGGGGCAAACACCCCTCGGAGCGATTGATCTTCCCCTTTGTTCAGATAAAGACCCGGATAGCTTTCCAGATCGGCTTCGGTGATGCATAGTTTCTTGCCGTCGTTTAGTTCTACCACCAAGGGTAAAAACACTAATCGTCTTTTATCCAGTTCGCTTAATTTCGAATGAGTGTATGTGTTTTCAAACGAATTGAAAAACTGTTCTTCAAATGTTTGTGGATTGTCTTGTCGGACATAAGGTACGATGGTGGGGTAATCGTGGCTGAATTGAAGGTTTACTTCTTCGTTTTGGATCCAAATGCTGTCTTTTTCAGTAGCTGTAAACCGATATGCCACACCTTGATCATACGCTCTGAAAATTATGCTGTAATTCCCCTTGAAACTCAGAATCAGTTCATTATATATGTCGGGAATTTCCTTTTTCTTGTATATTGTTGAAACAACGGTTTGATTAACGCTTTGCGTTTTTTTACTTTTCAACTTAGGCTTTTCACCCCATACCCTACCGTTGGTAAGTGTCATGGAAACAGGAGAGGGAGCAATTACTTCTGTTTGTTCGTGATTCACTGAAAATCGGATTTCATCGGAGATTTCTACGTTTACCTGCAATTTGTTGTCGGGCGATTTCAATACATACGATTTGGCCATGAGATTTGTTGCAAAAAGGGTTGAGAACATAAGCATGAGTAAAGTTTTCATATGAGTTGCAATTATTTATTGTGAACAAAACGTTTGTTTTTATTAATTGAGTCCCTTATATTTTTTTAAATTATAGCCTTCTTAGGTTTATTATACTTGAGGTAATTTCCATGGAGCTCGATATGAGGGGATTAAATAGCTGTTAGCTTCTTCGTCGTTGATAAACTTTATGTTGTTTGCATCCCAGTATAACCGTCTTCCGCATTTTAATGCGATATTTCCTAAATGGCATACGCGAGCTGTGTTAGCTGCAATTTCTATATTGGCATTAGGAGTTTTGGTGCGATCTTTGATGCATTCGATAAAGTTTTTCATATGATTATTCAAACCTTGACCATCACCTTTTATTAAGTCTATACGTTCCATTTTAGGATCGTTTCCTCCTTCGGGAATTACCTCCCATCCTGTCCGATCAACCACCAAAGTGCCATTATTACCGACAAAGCCCACTCCGTGTGAACGTCCATAGTAACCCCCGTCGATTCCCGTTCCGTGATCCCATAACATCGTATAATCGTCAAATTCATACAGTGCCTGCATTGTATCAGGCGTTTCGGCGGCGTCATCGGGATAGGCAAATTTACCACCCATTGCCATGACCGATTTAGGTGCTCCAGCATTCATTCCAAACAGACCATAGTCAATGATATGTACTCCCCAATCGGTCATCAACCCGCCGGCATAATCCCAAAACCAACGAAAGTTAAAATGAAAACGGTTTTGATTGAAAGGGCGTTTTGGTGCAGGGCCCAACCAAAAGTCATAATCAACACCCGCCGGAGGATTGCTATCAGGAACAACCGGAATAGATTTCATCCATCCCTGGTACGACCATGTTCGAACAGTACGTATTTTTCCCAGTTTCCCCGAATGGACAAATTTAATAGCATCCTGCCAATGTTTATCACTTCGTTGCCATTGACCAACTTGAACGACACTATTGTAGCGATGGGCAGCACGTTCCATGATATTGATTTCCTCAATATAATTAGCTAAGGGTTTTTCACAATAGATGTGTTTCCCTTCCTGTAAAGCGTAAACAAAGGGTAGGCAATGCCAATGATCGGGAGTTCCGATAATGATAACATCAATTCCCGGTTCTTCAAGTAATTTTCTGAAATCTTTAAACCCCTTAGGTTTATACCCTTGAATTTTTTCAGTATCAAGGATACGTTTATTCAATACATTCTCGTCCACATCGCAGAGGGCTGCGCATTCAGTGTTGGGTTGATGTAAAAATGCCTCAAGATCAGAAAAGCCCATTCCGTTTACGCCGATAACTCCGCACACCAATTTATCGTTGGCTCGACGATAGGAATTCATTGCTTTGGGCATAGAGGAAGCCAATCCCAGGCCTGCAGTGGCTAAGGCGGAATGTTTAATAAAAGACCTTCTGTCCATTTTTTTGATTTTTTGTGGTTAATTTTATTTGTTACTCTTTTTCATGGCTTTATCGAACGCCACATCCGACGGTTTAAAATCTACTTTTTTCACAAAATGATAAGATTCAATAGCACCTGCTTCTCTGTTCATGCCATTGTCTTCCCATTCTACTGACAGAGGCCCTTTGTAGCCGATGTCATTGAGTGCACGTATGATATTTTCAAAATTAATTTTTCCCCGACCAAGACTTCGGAAGTTCCAATATCGGCGATTATCGCCGAACTCCGCATGGCCACCATAGACTCCAACTTCTGTTGGCACATCGCTCCAGTAGACATCTTTCATATGAACATGAAAAATGCGATCGGAGAATTCGTAAATGAACCGGACATAGTCGACATGCTGATACCCTAAATGGCTGGGATCATAATTAAAACCGAAAGCTGGGTGATTATCAACAGCCTGAAGGGCTAAATGGGCTGTATGAATATCAAATGCAATTTCGGTGGGATGGACTTCCAGCGCAAATCTTACTCCAAGTTTTTGAAATTCGTCGAGGATGGGGATCCAGCGTTTGGCAAATTCTTCATATCCTTTTTCAATCATGCCGGTAGGTATGGCTGGAAAAGAGTAGAACATATGCCATATAGGGCTTCCTGTAAAGCCCACTACTGTGTCAACACCCAACATTTTGGCTACTTTGCCCGTTTTAATTATTTCTTCTGCTGCTCGTTGTCGCACACCTTCGGGGTTTCCGTCACCCCAAATATAATCGGGCAAAATTTCTTTATGACGTTCATCAATGATAGCATCACATACACATTGTCCCACAAGGTGTGTAGAGATAGCATATACATCCAGTCCATATTTTTTTAAGAGTGCTTTTTTCTTGTCGCAGTATGCTTGATCGGCTTTTTCAATTTCCATATGATCGCCCCATGTGCATAGTTCGAGTCCGTCGTAACCAAACGATTTGGTTTTCTCGCACATTTTTTCAATGGGAAGATCGGCCCATTGTCCGGTATATAATATTATTGGTCTTGACATATTGATTAAAAGTTTAAAATTTTTTTCATATATACTATTTCCTTTAAAAAATATTTCAGGTAAGTAGACGTTAAAAATGGTGGGTTAAATTCAAAAAAGAGATGGTGATTTTATTCTCCGAATTTGACCCATTTGGTCGTGTCGTCGTAACCGGCTTTTACCATAGTTTCGATAAATTGCATACCCCGGACACCATCTTCTACCCCCGGGAAATCAAGCATTTCGGGTGTAGGTTCTTTACCATCCATTTTAGCCATTACTGTTAATGCGAAATTTCGGTAAATATTGGCAAAAGCTTCTATATATCCTTCAGGATGGCCGCCGGGAGTGCGGGTATTATGAAGGGCAACAGGGCTATGCATGCTGGTACCTACGCGCAGTACTTCCATGGGTTTGTCTATCCATTTTACGATTAGGGAATTAGGTTCATGTTGCAACCATTCCAGACCTCCTTTTTCTCCATAAACTCTTATTTTTAAGGCATTTTCTTCACCTGCGGCTATTTGACTTGCCATTAAAACGCCTGTAGCCCCGTTATCGAAGCGCAAAAGAGCTGCACCATCGTCATCTAGTTCTCTGTTTGGAATAAAAACAGAAAGGTCGGCACATACTTCGGTTACTTTTAAACCGGTAACGTATTCGGCTAAATGGTGAGCATGAGTACCTATGTCGCCCATACATCCGGCTTTACCCGAACGTTTTGGGTCTGTACGCCATGCAGCTTGAATATTGCCTCGCTTTTCTACGTCGCTCGCAAGCCAACCCTGTGGATATTCCACATATACTTTGCGGATTTTTCCCAACTCGCCAGAGGTTACCATATATTTGGCATGTTTTATGGCAGGATATCCTGAGTAGGTATGGGTAAGTGCCAGGATAAGTCCGGTTTCTTCAACTTTTTCCTTTAACTTCAGTGCTTCTTCGAGTGTGAACGTCATGGGTTTTTCGAGTACTACATGAAATCCGTTTTCCAATGCCATCATGGCTGGTTCAAAATGGACAAAATTGGGTGTGACGATCGAAACAAAATCCATTTTTTCACCCTCAGGAAGTTTGGTTTCCCTTTTGAACATTTCCTGATATGTTTCATATACACGATCATCGGGTAAATAATAAAGTTTACCCGATTCTTTTGAAATTTTTGGGTCCACGCTAAAACAACCGCAAACAAGTTCAATTTGGTTGTCAAGTAAAGCAGCGTGACGGTGGATAGCGCCAATAAACGCATCTGTTCCTCCACCAACCATCCCCATTCTGAGTTTTCTATTCATTTTGCATAGTATTTATATAAGTTGATGATAAAAATGTTGACTCTAAAATTAATCATTCTTTTGACAGGAAACAACCTTCATTATGAAAGAGCCTTAAATTTTAATAAATTTTTGGAATATTTCTCTATTCAACATGCGGGGTTTTCATAGTTCTCTAATCCAGATATTGCGAAAACTTACGGGATTTCCGTGATCCTGCAAAACAATGGCAGCAGCTCCGTGTTTTTCGACAGCATATTCGGGAATGCCAATATAGAGTGTCGGTCCGCGAAGTTTTACATGATTCTGCACCAATACTCCATTATGTATCACAGTGATCATCGGTGGGGTAAAATAAGTTCCGTCAGCCCTGAACCGCGGTGCTGTATAAATTATGTCGTAAATTTGCCATTCGCCCGGAGCTTTGCAGACATTTACCAGCGGCGCATATTGTTTGTATATGCTGGCCGCCTGGCCGTTTCGGTAAGTGCGGTTGTTGTAACTGTCGAGTATTTGAACCTCGTAACGTTCCTGAAGAAATATTCCACTGTTCCCTCGTCCCTGTCCTTCACCTTCCACTTGCTCGGGACTGCGCCATTCGATATGCAGCTGACAGTCCTCAAAAACACGTTTGGTTTTGATATCGCCGGTTCCTTTGACAATGGTCATACACCCGTTTTCCACTTTCCATCCGGGTTTGCCTCCCTTGGCGTTGGTCCATTCCTTGGACAGATCACCCCCATCGAACAAAATAACGGCATCCGAGGGAGGATCTGACGGCGTTTTACCCGGTGTAACAACAGGTACTTCCGGGTCCCAAATTTCGGTCATTTCCGGTTTCATTTCCATGGGCCTTTTGGTTTGGGCTAAAACTGCATATGCAGACGATAGCAGTAAAAAACAAATAATACTGATTTTTTTCATTTTAATTTTTTTATTATTGAGATGAATCAAGGATAAAAATAACCCTTTTCGATTGCAAAGCTTTTTCTTGTTGGTCATAAGGACAAGTTCGAATAAAGGAACCGGTTTCGGAATTTCTTTCAAGGATAAATTAGAAAGAAAAAATTGAAAGAAGAGAAAAGGCCATCAAATGCCTTTTCTCTCGATCTGTTTCAACCATTGAAAAAACTTATCATTTCGTAACATTAAACTTTATTCATAACCCGGATTTTGTTGTAATTGAGGTGCTCTGTTAATTTCGGTTCTTGAAATAGGAAGCCAATAATTAGCGTTATTCCATTTTCTGTCATCTACGCTTTTCGATGTATCATAGAACCATTTTGTTCTGCCGTCGTAATAATGATATATTTTTATGTGATACACATTTTCAATTGCTTGATCGGCAATCATCCATTTGCGTATCATATACCATCGATCTCCTTCGGCAAAGAATTCAAGTTGTCGTTCTTTTCTACACCATTCCCTCGCCTGATCTTGATTGTTTGTTACTCTGTCGGGAAGCCCGGCACGATTACGTACCATATTTAGAGCGTTCAGGCCTTCTTGAATTTCATTAAGCTCTATGCAAACTTCCGCATAATCTAAAAGCACTTCAGCATATCTCATCTCAAGCCATGAATTTTCGTTGTTATAATGTTGTCCTATTGTAGCCGGATCTAGATATTTTTTGAGATAGTAGCCATTTTTTGTACCATTCCATGATTCAATGAGGCTTTGGCGGGTATCGAGACCTGCAGTTGTATCTCCGGCAGCAGTTATATAGTAACCTGTTTGTA
>Ga0208938_1001040_pt1 | contig 17063 bp, 15 predicted proteins | sample AD_UKC125_MetaG_FD_184434 | JGI IMG/M metagenome (GOLD analysis project Ga0208938, IMG submission 184434) | Active sludge microbial communities of municipal wastewater-treating anaerobic digesters from USA - AD_UKC125_MetaG (SPAdes) (version 2) | ecosystem: Engineered > Bioreactor > Anaerobic >...
GTGTTGCTGCCGCCGAATCTGGCGCGGGAAAACGCGGCTTGGGGCGGCACGGCGGATGTCTGGCTGACTGATGCGCCGCATGAAAAAGCGTTTTCAGACGGCCTCGAAAACCAAGTTTGGGACATCCGCACCTTGTTGAAAGCCGTGCCGCCCGAAACCGAAACGCCGGCCGATTGGCAGATTGCCGCAGATTCGGAAGCCTGTCTGAAAACATCCGGCTCCAGCGGCGAAGCGCAGATTATGGTGAAAACCGCCGCGCAGATGGAGGCCGAAGCGGCGGCGCTGGCCGAAGCCGTGCCGTTTGCGCGCGAAAACCCCGTTGTTGTCGGCAGCGTCAGCCCGCAGCATATGTATGGCTTCACTTTCCGTTTCGCGCTGCCGCTCACGATGGGCTGGACGCTCGATAGGCCGCAAAACGTGTATCCCGAAACCCTGCTGGCCGCGGCCGCCGCTTATGAAAAAACGCTGTGGATCGCCAGCCCGGCGGTGCTGAACCGTTTGGGCGAAGCGCGCAACTGGCAGGCATTGCAAGGCAGGGTGGCGGGCATCGTGTCGGCCGGCGGCGTGCTGCCCGAAGCCACTGCCGATTTGTTGGAACAACACGCCGTGCGGCCTTTTGAAATCTACGGCAGCACCGAAACCGGCGTGATTGCCTCGCGCCAGTTTCAGCTCGAATGGCAGCCGTTTGCCGCCGTGCAAATCGGGCGGGATGAAGGCGGCGCTTTATGGGCGGAATCGCCGTGGACGACAGGCCGTTTTCAAACCGCCGATATGGCGGAACCGCAAGCACAAGGCTTTTTATTACTCGGTCGCCAAGACCGCATCATTAAATTTGAGGATAAACGCGTGTCGCTCAATCAAATCGAACACGACCTGCTGGCGCACGAATGGATTGCCGACGCCTATTGCGGCCAGCACCCGCAACACCGGCGCCCCGCAGTATGGGCGGCGCTGAACGCCAGCGGTATTCTGGCTTTGCAGCAAAAAGGGCGGGCGGAAGTAGCCGCCGTGTTGAAAAAACACCTGGCCGCCACGCAAGACACCGTGGCGCTGCCGCGCTACTGGCGTTTTACCGACGCGCTGCCGCGCAACGCACAATCGAAAATCGCCCTTGCCGATTTTCAAGCAGCCTTTACCGAAGCCCAAACCGCGCCGGTATGGCTGCCAAGGCCGTCTGAACCCCCCGATACCCACCGTTTTGAAGGCCGCGTGCCTCTGGATTTGGTGTATTTCGGCGGCCATTTCGCCAAGTTCCCCTTGGTACCCGGGGTAATCGAGCTGCAATGGGTACGCGACTTGGCCGAACGTTTCGACTGGGGACGGCGCAGCATTGTGCGGGTGGAAAACCTGAAATATCAGCAATTTGTGCGGCCAAACAGCAAAGTATTTGTAGAATTGAAATACGATGCGGCTAAGGATAAGCTGACCTTTAAACTGGAAAACGAAGAAGCGGCGTGCGCGTCGGGGCGGATGGTGTTTGGGGAGTTTGCTTAGGTGATAATATTAAGTACGAGTGAAATTCTGATTAATAGTTATTACAGAAGTTGGAAGGAATAAGTTGAAAACTAAAGTTGAAAATACGGGCATTGGTCAATACTATTTTTCTCAAAATTTGGCTTTGTTTGTTGGGTATTTAGTTTTAGAAATGTCTGCCCTCGAAGATAGCTTAGGAGAGTGGTATCACTTATTAAAGGGGGTGCATGACACTAATGATACAGATTGGTGGAAAAGTGGTGAACAACTAATTGAAGCGTTTAATGACCTCGGAATCGAGTCTTCATCGAATACCATTCTAGATGAATATTCGAAATTATATGATATTCGTAATACCGTCGTTCATGGGTTATGGCTAGACTCTTCAGGGAATGGAAACAATACTTTTTTGAATCTGAAAAGAAATAAGAATACAAAGAAAAAAATGGTTGAGCCGTCATTTCACTTGTCGAGCATGACTGATGAAAATTTTGAAAGTGTAATTCAAGACATTAAGCGATTACAAAATAATGTTAGTGATGAAATTTCTTATTTTATGGGCATAAAAATAAAACCTACTTAATAAAGATAATTTTGATGAAAACCCTAGCCCTAATCCCCCACTACAACCACCCCGCCACCATCGCCCAAGTGGCCGAAGCCATGCGCGCTTTCGGTTTGGACGTGCTGATTGTGGACGACGGCTCGCGCGAAGATTGCCTGCCGGTATTGAAAACGCTGGCGGCACAACACGGCATTTCGGTGTTGTACCGCCACCGCAACGGCGGCAAAGGTGCGGCGGTGAAGTCGGGGCTGTTTTATGCGGCGGAGCACGGTTACAGCCATGTGTTGCAAGTGGATGCCGATGCGCAACACCAATTAGAAGACACTGCCAAACTGCTGGCGGCGGCAGCGCAACATCCCGATGCGGTGATTTGCGGTTGGCCGCAATACGGCAGCGATGCACCGAAAGCGCGTTTATACGGCCGCAAAATCACCGATTTCTGGAATATGCTGCACACGTTTTCTACTGATATTAAAGACGGCATGTGCGGCTTCCGCCTTTATCCTCTGGCGCCCGCACTCTCGGTAATCCGCCACGAACCGATTGGCGATCGCATGGATTTTGACACCGAAATTCTGGTGCGACTCTATTGGCGCGGAGTGAAACCGGTGTGGATTAAAACGCCGGTGAAATACGAGCGCGGCGGCGTGTCGCATTTTCGCGCGTTTGAAGACAATGTGTTGATCAGCAAAATGCACGCCAGATTGTTTTGTACCATGTTGTGGCGGCGTACTTTGGGTAAGAGGCCTGTCTGAAAAAATGCCTGTCTGAAAGAGATAGCAGGAAGATTAAGATGAATAAAATATTGATGGTATCGGCACTACTGGCCTTAAGCGCTTGCAACAACCACGAATCCGGTCGCCCAAGCGAAGCGGCCAAACCCGCACCGCCTGCTGCGAACAACACCGAAACCCATGCCAAGCAAGCCGTGCAACTGTTTTTTAAAACCTGCGTGGCAACAGGGGCGGATGAAAAAGCGTTGGCGGGAGTGGTCGCGCAGGCCAAATTATTGGCGCTCAACGAGGCGCAAAAGCGGGAATTCAATTTTGAACCACAAGCCCGGCAGGTATGGGGCGCGCATACCCCAGAAGGCGGGCGTTTCTTTTTGGTTTCCGGCAAACAGTATTGCTCGGTAAAAGCCCAAGCTGCCGACCCGCAAACCGTCGAGCAAGAAATGGCGCAATTGGCCGAACAAACGGCGGCTTCTTTGGGCTTTAAGGCGGAAAAAGTCAAAGAAGAAGCTTTGCCCAATATCCCCACCGCCAAGCAAACGGCTTATGTTTTGCAACAAACCGGCCAACCCAATGAAATTCTGCTAACGGTGCATACCGACAGCAATCCCCAAGCCGCCGCGCAAGCCGCTTTAAACTTCCGCTTGGTGGCGGCAAAATAAGCAAGGCCTGTCTGAAACCATGAACACGCAAACTTCCAAACACTGGGCGGCGCAGCAAGAGCGCGGCAATCGTTGGTTTCTGGCGCTCACCACGCTGATGGTGCGCTACCTGCCCGCTTGGCTAATGAACCCGTGTATCCGGCTGATTGTGCTGTATTTTTATGCCACTTCGCCGCAACCGCGCGAGCAGATTGCCCGCTACCAGCGCCATCTGCGCGCCAGCTACCCTGGCGTGCAACTGCCGCGCTATTGGCCGGTGTTCCAGCAGTTTGTCGCCTTCGGCGTAGCAGTGTGCGACCGTTTTGCCGTGTGGCAGCGTAAAATCCGCTATGAAGATTTGGTGTTGGAAGACCCGGATGACGTGTACGCGCTGGTGCGCGACCGCAGTTTGCGTGGGCAGATTTTTGTGTGCTCGCATGTGGGCAATGTCGAAGTGTGTCGTGCTTTGGTGTCGCACCATCAGGGCTTCAAGCTTAATGTGTTGGTACACAGCCGCCACGCGCAGGCGTTTAATGAGGCTTTGAATAAGGCCGGGGCGGATAAAATCCAGTTGATACAGGTCAGCGATTTGGATGCGGCGCTGATGATGGAATTGCACCAGCGCATCGAGGCAGGCGAATGGCTGGCGATTGCCGCCGACCGCGTGCCGGTGCGCGGCGAGAAAACCGTGCCGGTGCAATTTCTCGGTCACACTGCCGAAATGCCGCAAGGCGCATGGCTGCTGGCGGGCTTGCTGAAAACCCGTGTGCACACGCTGTTTTGCATCAAGCAAAACGGGCGTTATCATTTGAAACTACGCCGTTTTTTAGACAGCACCGATTGGAAACGGGGCGAACGCAATGCCGCCGTGGCCGCCGCCGCGCAGCAGTTTGCCGATGTATTGGCGCAGGAATGCGCGCAAAACCCGCTGCAATGGTTTAATTTTTACGATTTTTGGAAAGCAAAACAACACGATGGCTAAACATATCTACTGCCGCCACCACACCGAAATGGAAGTACCTTTTTTCGATGTCGACGCCATGCACATCGTGTGGCACGGCCATTATGTGAAATATCTGGAAGTGGCGCGCTGCGATTTTCTCACCGCCATCGGCTACGATTACAACGAAATGGGGCGGCAGGGCTTTAGCTGGCCGATTGTGCAGCTCAACCTGAAATATGTAAAACCCGCCCGCTTCGGCCAAAAAATCCGCGTAGAAATGGCGGTGGTGGAAATCGAAAGTTGCCTGCGCATCGACTACACCATCGTGGATTGCGAAAGTGGTGCAAAACTCACCAAAGCCGCCACCACCCAAGTAGCCGTATCGCTGGAAAACGGCGAAATGCAGTTCCAAACGCCCGATAGCTGGCTGAAAGCCGTGGCGGAACATCCGACGTTTCAGACCGTCTGAAAACTTTGGCTAACCCATTCCCCCATTGAGGAAACCCACAATGAAAAAACTGATTTTTGCCGCCGCCCTAACTCTTGCCAGCCCGCTGTTGTGGGCGTTTTCCACCGCCGAGCTAGCGCAAACCCTGCAAAAACCCGCCAATGTGCAAGGCGCGTTTACCCAGCAGCGTTACCTGAAATCGCTTACCCAACCGATGACCACCAACGGCCAGTTTGTGCTGATCCCCAAGCGCGGGCTGTTGTGGCATATGCAAAAGCCGTTTGAAAACCGCCTGCGCGTGCGTGCCGACGGCATTATGCAGTGGAACGGCAAAAGCTGGGTTGCCGCCAACCCAAGCAAAATGAACGGCCAAAGCCAACAAATCCGCCTGTTTCTCGACCTACTCGGCGGCAACACCCAAGGCTTGGAAAAACAGTTTGATTTGCAGCTTTCCGGCAGCCAACAAAAATGGACGCTGCGTCTGAACCCGAAAACCGCGCTGATGAAGCAGATTTTCAACCACATCGAAATCAGCGGCGACAGCGTGGTGCGCCGTATTGAGTTGAACGAAAAACAGGGCGACCGCACGGTGATGCAGTTTAATCAGGTTCAGACAGGCAAAGAGTTGGATGCGTTTGCCAAGCAGGCGTTGTAACATTCCATCACGATATTGCATTGTTTTCCGAAAAGGCCTGTCTGAATGAACCCCAAACCCCGCCACCTCTACACCGCCTTTATGCTTTTGCTCTGCCTGTTTCTTGCCTATATGCTGGCGGCGAAAAACTGGCTGCAAACCGATCTAACCGCCTTGCTGCCGCAGGAGCAGCAGCCGGATGTGGTATTGCAGGCGGCGGATGAGGCCAATGAGGCGCAGTTGAATACGCAGGTGGTGTTGCTGGCGGGCAGCGCGGATGCGGAAAAGGCGTTTCAAGCGGCGGCTGAAATTGCGGATTTGTGGCGTAAAAGCGGGGTGTTTGCCGAAGTGGACAGCAGTATCTCGCCCGATTTGGAACAGGTGCGCGGCGATATGCAGCGTTTGGGTTTGGCGGTGCTGCCGCATGAACAGCGGCAGCAGTTGTTTGAAGACCCGCAGCAGTATTTTCAGCAGCGGGCGGAAGCGGCGGTGAACCCGTTTGCCGCGCCGTCGCCTTTGTCGCTGGAACAGGATTGGCTGGGCTTCGGCCGTTTTGTCAGCGCGCGGGCGCAGCCGCAAAGCCGTTTGCAGTGGAACGCCGATAACGGCATGTTGTTCACCGAAGACGAGGCGGGCAAAACCTGGGTATGGTTGCGCGGCAAGCTGCCGCAAACCAATAATATCGCCAACGGCAGCGAGGGTTTGCTGCCGCTGCTGCAACAAAGCCGCGAGCAGGCGGCCAAGGCGGGGGTGGAGACTTTAAGCGCGGGCGGTGCGGTGTATGCGGCGGCTTCCAAAGCGGCGGCCAGCAAAGAAAGCCGTTTGATGAGCGCGGCGGGTTTGCTGCTCACCTTTACCTTGCTGCTGTGGGTGTTCCGCAGCGTGCGGGTGTTTTGGCTGGTGGTGCCGTTGGCGGCGGGCATGCTCACCGGCTTGGCGGCGGCGCTGGCGGTGTTTGGCGAAGTGCATATTCTCACCATTGTGATTGGCACGAGCTTGGTGGGGATGTTGGTGGATTTCCCGCTGCATTGGCTGGCGCCGTCGGTGTTCAGGCCGTCTGAAAATAACCGCGCTTTGACCGACGGCATCGGCTGGCAGGCGGAAGCGGCGATGCGCGAAGTGCGGCCGACCTTTATCATCAGCTTGCTGATTACGGTGGCGGGCTATGCTTTATTGTGGTTCACGCCGCTGCCGGTATTGCGGCAAACCGCGGTGTTTTCCGGCTTTGCCCTGCTGGGCGCGTTTGGTGCCACGCTGCTGTGGCTGCCGCCGCTGTTTGAGCGTTATCAGGCCAAGCCGGTGCCGTTTGGCGGCTGGATGGGGCGGTTGCATCATGTGTCGAACCGCGTCAAAGCGCGCTTGCACCGCCGCGGCTGGTGGATCGTGGGCGCTCTGTTGCTGGTGGTGGGTTTGTGGCGCAGCGATTGGCGCGACGACATCCGCCAATGGGTGAGCATTTCACCGGTGATGCTGGCCGAAGCGCAGCAAATCAACCAACTTTCGGGCAGCGATTTTGGCGGTCAATATTTGGTGGTGGAAGCCGACAGCGAAGACGCGCTATTGCACAAAAACGCCGAAGTAAACCGCGCCTTGCAGCCGTTTATCGCGCAGCAAAAGCTGGCGGGTGTTCAATCGCTCGACCAATTTATCGCGCCGGTGGCCGAACAGCAAAAACTGCAAAACCGCCTGCGCGAGCTGGCCAAACTGCCGGAGGCTTGGCAGCCGATGCGCGAAATCGGTGTGCCGCGTAATACCGTGCGCAATGCCTTGAATCAGGCCGCCGAAGCGCGCCCGCTCACGCTTTCAGACGGCCTCAAACCGATATTGGCCGAAGCCTGGCGGCCGTTGTATCTAGGGCAGGTGGAATCAGGGCGTTATGCTTCGATTATCCGCTTAAACGGTCTGCACGATGCGGCGGCGGTTCAGACAGGCATTAAGAATCTGGCGGGCGTGCATTGGGCGGACAAACGCAGCCATCTGAATGAATTGTTCCACCACACCCGCAATCAGGCCGCTTGGCTGAAGCTCGCTTCGTATGTATTGGCTTGGCTGCTGCTGTGGCGGATGTTTGGCACCAAACGCGGTACTCAAGTGCTGGCGGTGCCGCTGGCGGCGGCAGTGGCCACGGTGGCGGTGTTGGGCTGGCTGGGCGTGCCGATCAGCCTGTTCGCCATGTTCGGCTTGCTGCTGGTGTCGGCCATTGGCGTGGATTATGCGGTGTATGCCGTCGCCGCCAAACACAGCGCCCCCGCCCGCTTAGGCGGTATGCTGCTGGCCGCGCTCACCACCGGCATTTCGTTTGTACTGCTGGGTATGAGCAGCACGCCTGCGGTAGCGGCCTTCGGCTTAACCGTGGCGGTGGGCGTGGTGTTCAACCTATGGCTGGCAGCTTGGTTGTTGGAAAAAGAATAAGCAAGCCGGTTTCAGACAGGCATTGCTGGGAGCGCGGGCGGCTCGCCCGCATTTGCCTACAGGGCAAACAAAATAGTGGGAATATTAAGTATGGCTGGCGTGTCGGCCACTTGATGCAAGCGTACCGCTTGCCTGCGGGCGAGCCGCCCGCGCTCCCAGTCGTATGGTATTAAATGATGTGTTGCTGTTTGTTTAAAGGCAAGATTATTAACTAGAAAGCAAAAACATGAATCATCAATTCGATGTCGCCATTATCGGCGCTGGCCCTTCCGGCGCGGTGGCCGCGGCCTTGCTCAACAAACAGGGTTTTAAAGTCTGCGTGTTGGAAAAACAGCATTTCCCGCGCTTTGTGATTGGCGAGAGCCTGCTGCCGCATTGCATGGAAATGATAGAAGAGGCGGGCTTTTTAGCAGCGGTGCAAGCCGAGCCTTCGTTTCAGTTTAAAAACGGCGCGGCCTTTACTTGGGGCAACCGTTACACCTACTTCGATTTTACCGATAAGTTTTCAGACGGCCCGGGCACCACTTTCCAAGTGCGCCGTGCTTTGTTCGACAAAATTCTGATTGATGAAGCGGCCAAACAAGGCGTGGAAGTGCGCTTCGGCCACGGCGTGACTGCGTTTGACAACAGCGGCGAAGAGGCCTGTCTGAACGTAGAAACCGAACAGGGCGAGCAGTATCAGCTGCACGCTAAATTTGTGTTGGACGCCAGCGGTTACGGCCGCGTGCTGCCGCGCCTGCTCGATTTGGAAACGCCGTCCGACCTGCCGCCGCGTATCGCCCACTTCACCCATATCGACGACAACATCAGCAATCCGAAATTCGACCGCAACAAAATCCTGATCACCACCCACCCCGAGCACCGCGATGTGTGGCTGTGGACGATTCCGTTCGGCGATAACCGCTGTTCCATCGGTGTGGTCGGCACCCCCGATAAGCTGGCGGGCGACTCGGAAACGGTGTTGAAAAAATTCGCGCTGGAATGCCCGATGCTGGCCGAAGTGCTGGAAAATGCGGTGTGGGAAAACGAATTTCCATTCCGCAATATCCAAGGCTATTCGGCCAATGTGAAAGCCTTATACGGCAAACATTTCGCCTTGCTCGGCAATGCTTCCGAGTTTCTCGACCCGGTGTTTTCTTCGGGCGTAACCATCGCCATGCACTCGGCCAAACTGGCGGCCGATTTGCTGGCCAAACAGTTAAACGGCAGCGAGGCCGATTGGCAACATGAGTTTGCCGAACCGCTGATGCAGGGGGTGAATACCTTCCGCACTTATGTAACGGGTTGGTACGATAGCCGTTTTCAAGATGTGATTTACGCCGAAAACCGCAATGCCGATATCAGCCGTATGCTGTCGTCCATTTTGGCGGGCTACGCTTGGGATAGTGAAAATCCTTATGTGGACAAATCCGAGCGCCGCTTAACTGCGCTGGCGGAAACCGTCGGCGCGGCCACACTTCACTAAGAGAGAAACCGATGAAAAAAATCCTTTTACTTTCCGCCGCATTGCTGCTGGCTGCCTGTTCATCGATGCGTTCGTTGCCGGTGCCGGCGGATCTGGCGGTGGTTCAACCCGCCGGTACTACCCGTTGGTTCCAAATCGAAAAACTGCCGGAAACGGGCGACAGCGGCGGTGAAGCGAGTATGCTGGCGGTGGAAAGCAGCGCGGAGAGCCTGCGTTTTGTGCAAACCAATGCCTTGGGCGCGCCGATTGCCCGCCAGCAATTGAGCCGCAACGGTTGGCAAAACGACGGCTTTATCGCGCCGAATGCCGAAGCCCGCCGCCTGTTTGCCGCGTTGCTACCGCTGTTGGCTACGGATAAGGCGCAGCAGATTTACCCCGATTTCAAGCAATCCGAATCGGCGGATCATGCCACGGTGTTTTCTTGGAAAGAGCAGGAAATGTGGCGGGTGCAGCAATCCGAAGGGCGTTATTTGATTTACTTTCCGCAAGGCAGCCGCTGGTTGGTGAAAGAAATCGAATAATTTCAGACAGGCCTGTCTGAAAGCTTATCCAGTTTCGCTATATAATCCAATGTAATCTATTTTGCTACCTTCGGCCCCACCATGAAAACGCCCCTCTACCTCAGCCGCCCGGCGGTCACCAGCGCGCTGGGCGACGGCTTAAGCGCCCATATTAACTATCTGCTTCAGCCGGGCGCCGCCTCGCCGCTCACGGTGTCCGACGCCTTTGTTGCCGGCAAAAGCTTGGCTTTCGGTGCGGTGAATCAAGAGTTGCGCCCGTTTCCCCAAGGCCTGTCTGAAAGTTTTCGCAGCCGCAATAATCAATTGCTGTGGCACGCTTTGGCACAAATTGAAGACGATATTGCCGCAGCCAAACAGCGTTTCGGCGCGGATCGGATTGCGGTGGTGATGGGCACGTCCACCAGTGGCGCCGATGAAAATATTCCTCTGTTCCGCCAAGCTGTTGAGCAGGGAGCGTGGGCGGGCGCGGCCTTTAAGCAGCCACAGCAATTGATGAGCGCCCCGGCTGATTTCGTGGCCGAAGTGTACGGCCTGCACAATCTTTGCTATGGTGTTTCCACCGCCTGCACCTCGGGCGCGCGCGCCTTAATCAGCGCCGCCCGCTTGCTGCGCGCCGGTTTGTGCGATGCAGTAGTGTGCGGCGGGGTGGATACGCTGTCGCCCTTAACCATCAACGGTTTTGCTTCGCTGGAAGTGTTGTCCGGCGGTATTGCCAACCCGTTTTCCACCCACCGCGACGGCATCAATATCGGCGAAGGCGCGGCGGCTTTTCTACTCACCCGCGAAGCAGATTTCGGCGACAGCCTGCCGTTTACCGGCTATGGCGCCAGCAGCGATGCTTATCATATGTCCAGCCCGCGGCCGGACGGCTTGGGCGCAATCGCCGCTTTTCGCGCCGCGCTGCATCATGCCGATGTAGAAGCCGGCGACATCGGCTGGATTAACCTGCACGGCACCGGCACCCGCCACAATGACAGCATGGAAAGCACGGCGGTGGCCGAAGTGTTCGGCAGTGATACACCCTGCACCTCAACCAAACCGTTTACCGGCCACACTTTGGGCGCTGCCGGCGCGGTGGAAGCCGCGCTGTTGTGGGGCATGGTCAGCCGCCGCGACAACCCTGAAGGCCGCCTGCCGCCGCAAGCGTGGGACGGCGTGCGCGACGAATCCCTGCCATCGATACGGCTTACCGATGCCGACAGCCGCTGGCCGGACGGTCGCCGCATCGGTGCCAGCTCGTCTTTCGCGTTTGGCGGGAGTAATGCTGTGCTAATCATTGGTGAATAATAGTCACCCCAAATAAAAATGATACCGCGTTGGCTGCGCCTTGTCGTACTAAGTGTACTGTCTTCGGCTTGCCGCCTTGTCTCATTTCTATTTGAGGCGACTATAAACTTAAATGAATTAATATGAACAACCGTCTTATTTGCCCGATTACCAACGTCGCCCCGCTGTTGCCGCACAGCGGGCGCATGGTGCTGCTGGACAGCATCACCGATTACGGCGACCACCACCTTACCGCCACCGCCGCTATCGGCGAAGACCACATCCTACTGCAAAACGGCCACCTGCCCTGTATGCTCGGTATGGAAATTATGGCGCAGGGCATCGCCGCGCTCACCGGCTGCCATGCGGCCAACGCAGGGCAACCGATCCGCCTCGGCTTTCTGCTCGGTACCCGCAAGCTCAATCTGTTTGCCGACTTCATACCGCTGCACACCCGCTTATTGGTGCGGGTACAAGAATCGATGATGGACAGCACCGGCTTCGGCGTGTTCGACTGCTCTTTGCATTGGACCGACGCGCCCGAACACGAACGGCATTTATTGCCTGCCGACGGTTTGTTGATAGAAGCGGCGTTAAATGTTTATAGTCCGCAGGATGAAACGGCAATGCCTGTCTGAAAAATAGGCATTACTTAAAATATTTCAGACAAGCATTCTATATATTATTTGAGGCTGGGAGCGCGGGCGGCTCGCCCGCAGGTAAGCGGAACGCTTACATTAAATGGATGGCTAACGTAAGGCACTAATATACAGTGCTAGTTAGTTTGCCCGAGAGGCAAATGCGGGCGAGCCGCCCGCGCCCCCAGAATGCCTGTCTGAAAGAAAACGTTAAATCTATTTGTTTGATTTAAAATTAAAACAATATTCAGGAACCCCCATGACCCAAACCATCTTAATCACCGGCTCCAACCGCGGCATCGGCAAAGCCATCGCCTTGGCGCTGGCAGCCGACGGCTACGATATCGTCGTGCACTGCCGCAGCCGCCGCGACGAAGCCGAAGCGGTGGCCGAACAAATCCGTGCGCTGGGCAGGCAGGCGCGGGTGTTGCAGTTTGATGTGGCCGACCGTGCACAAAGCCGCGCGGCGCTAAATGCCGATATCGAGCAACACGGCGCGTATTACGGCGTGGTGCTCAACGCAGGCCTCACCCGCGACAACGCCTTTCCGGCTTTTGAAGACGACGACTGGGATTCGGTGTTGCGCACCAATCTCGATGGTTTTTACAATGTACTGCACCCCATCGTGATGCCGATGATACGCCGCCGCCAGCCCGGCAGAATCGTTTGCATGGCGTCCGTTTCCGGACTCACCGGCAACCGCGGTCAGGTAAATTACAGCGCCTCCAAGGCCGGTGTGATTGGTGCGGCCAAAGCGTTAGCGGTGGAGTTGGCCAAACGCAAAATCACGGTGAATTGCGTGGCGCCCGGTTTGATTGACACCGAAATGGTAGACGAACAGGTGCCGGTAGACGAAATCTTAAAAGCCGTCCCCGCCGCGCGCATGGGCACGCCGGAAGAAGTGGCGCATGCGGTGCGTTTTCTGATGGACGAAAAAGCCGCTTACATCACGCGGCAGGTGATTGCGGTGAACGGAGGTTTGTGTTGAAAAGAGTAGTGATTACCGGCGTGGGCGGCATTACCGCCTTCGGCCGCGACTGGCTTTGTGCAGGGCAAAAACGCCGTGGTGCACATGGATTGGCAAGATCGTTTCCCCGAACTGGAAGCACAATTGGGCGCGCCGGTTGCCGACTACCAAGCGCCCGAACATTGGACGCGCAAGCAATTGCGCAGCATGGGGCGCGGCACCCAAATGGCGGTAGACGCCGCCGAACAGGCGCTGGCTGATGCCGGATTGCTCGGCGACGAGCGCATCCGCGACGGCCGCATGGGCGTGGCCGCCGGCTCTTCAGTGGGCAGCACCAAAGATGTCGGCGTAATGGGCGATTTGTTGTTGCACGGCAACTCGCGCCAGTTCAACGCCAACACCTACGTGCGCATGATGCCGCACACCGTGGCCGCCAATATCGGCATCTTTTTCGGCCTCACCGGCCGCGTGATCCCCACCTCCAGCGCCTGCTCATCCGGCAGCCAAGGCATAGGCTATGCTTATGAAGCGATTAAATACGGCATGATAGACATGATGCTGGCCGGCGGCAGCGAAGAATTCTGCCCCTCGGAAGTGTATGTGTTCGACTCACTCTACGCCGCCAGCCGCCGCAACGATGCGCCCGAGCTAACCCCACGCCCCTACGACACCTCCCGCGACGGCTTGGTAATCGGCGAAGGTGCCGGTATATTGGTATTGGAAGAGCTGGAACACGCGCGCCGCCGTGGTGCCAAAATCTATGCCGAAATCGTCGGCTATGGCGCCAACAGCGACGGCACCCACATCACCCAACCGCAACAAGAAACCATGCAGCGCTGCATGGAATTGGCGCTGCGCGATGCCGGCATCCGCCCCGAACAAGTCGGCTATGTAAACGGCCACGGCACCGCCACCGAAAAAGGCGACATCGCCGAAACCCAAGCCACCGCCGCCGTATTCGGCCGCGTGCCGCTCAGTTCGCAAAAAAGCTATTTCGGCCACGCCCTAGGCGCTTGCGGCGCGCTGGAATCGTGGTTTTCTATTGAAATGATGAACAGCGGCTGGTTTGCGCCCACCCTCAATCTCGACAACATCGATCCTTTATGCGGCGACGTGGATTACATCCGCGAGCAAGGGCGGGAAATTCACACCGATTATGTGGTCAACAACAACTTCGCCTTCGGTGGCGTGAATACTTCGCTGGTGTTTAAGCGCTGGCAGGAATAAGCTAATTTCGTTGCTCAAAACAATGCCTGTCTGAAAACATCAATAAACGTTTTTCAGACAGGCATCGTTACATTATGCAAAATAATTAGCTAAGGTATGGTTTGTGCTGAAAATTTTCTTTTGTTTACATTGTAAACGGTACACAACAGAAATAAAGTCGGCTAGAATTCACCTTAATTGTTGCAAACATATTTTAATTTAATCGTCAACATTAAAAAAATAGACGGTTTATCGAATTAGATATTCGGTAAGTTGTACAAATAAACTTCTACCAGCCCGGTAGCCACATTATATATAGGGATAGTTAAAATGTTTTTCAAAAAATTCTTCCAAAAGCGTAAAGCCGTCGAACAACAAGCGCAAGCTATCAAGCAAGATATTGAATCCAAACCAGTTTACACCAAAGGTGGTAGTATTGATTTGGATATCGACGACAGTGATTTGCGTCAGCCGGTACAATTTGATACCAAACCGATGACTGCCGCGCAGATGCGTGCCATCAAAATCTAACGGCTCACACCCCCTGATTTTCTCAATCTTTTATAGTCGCTAAACTTAAAAATAGCCGCCTTCGTCATGCTCGGGTCAAGCCCAAGTATGACGATATGGTGATGAATTAAGTTATGTGGCTATCGCCGCCCAGCAACAAACAATTGTTAGTGGGCGGCATAAAATATGCTCAAGCGTATCGTTTGGGCATCTGAAAATAGCGGGGGATAGATAGGTTTAGCCGCCAACGGTTGATTTTTATTCCAACAAGAGAGTGTTATTTCTGTTGATAACGCTTCCTTTTCTGTGGATAAATCGCCAAAGTATCCACTCGATTCGGTGAAAAGCGGATACCTCCGTTCCGTTTATCCACCGCATAACCACAATGCCCTATCTGGCGAACAATAAACTATTTCTCCCCATAAGCTGACACCGGTAAATGATTTTGCCGGTGTTTTTTATTTTTCCGCTTGTTCACCTCGCAAAATACCGGTTTAAGCCAATACCTTATTTTTCCAGAATGATGCCAGAGCGCTTCACTTACGTTACAATAGCCAAACGCTGTCTTTGTATGCAGTTAATCGCCGATAAATTCCAGATAATCATTGATTTTCACAGAATTTCCGGCTCAAGATAGCAGCTGTTTTCCTTATTCATGCTTTCTGCATGAATAATTTTATCCCGAACAAGCCAAAGAGAAAGCCATGTTCAATTTTTTCAAGCGTAAGAAAAAGCCTGAAGAACCGGCGGTAGTTGAAACCGTTGAAGAGAAAAGTTTGCCGGAAGAAGCCGCAGAATCGGAACCCGAATCGGCAGCGGTTGCTGAACAAGCGGCCCTGAGCAACGAGATAGCCGAAGCGGTTGAGGTCGTTGTTGAACCTGAGCCGATTGCAGAAGTGGAAACGCCGCAAAGCATTGAGCCGGCAACCGAACCCGCCGCGCCCGAAGTGGTGGAAGAGCTTGATCCGGTTGAAGAGAAGCCGCAGCTCCATCCTTTAAAAGCGCCGGCTGTGCAGCAAGAAGTGGTAGAAGAAAAAACCGGGTGGGCGGCGCGCCTGAAAATGGGTTTGACCAAATCGCGCGACCAAATGGCCAAATCGCTGGCGGGTGTATTCGGCGGCGGCCAGATCGACGAAGATTTGTATGAAGAGCTGGAAACCGTGTTGCTCACCAGCGATATGGGCATCGAAGCCACCGAGTTTCTGATGGCTGATGTGCGCAAACGCGTGTCGCTCAAAGGTTTGAAAGACGGCTCGGAATTGCGCCAGGCTTTGAAAGATGCGATTTACGATTTGCTCAAGCCTTTGGAGCAGCCCTTAGAAATTCCGGATAACGGCGAGCCGTTTGTGATCATGATGGCGGGGATTAATGGTGCCGGTAAAACCACTTCCATCGGTAAGTTGGCCAAGTATTTCCAGTCGCAAGGAAAATCGGTAATGCTGGCGGCGGGCGATACTTTCCGAGCGGCCGCCCGCGAGCAGTTGCAGGAATGGGGCGCGCGCAACGGTGTGACCGTGATTTCGCAAAGCACCGGCGATTCCGCGGCGGTGTGTTTTGATGCGGTGTCGTCCGCCAAAGCCAAAAACATTGATATTGTACTGGCCGATACCGCCGGCCGCTTGCCGACCCAGTTGCACTTGATGGAAGAAATCAAAAAAGTGAAACGGGTGTTGAGCAAGGCGATGCCGGATGCGCCGCATGAAGTGATTGTGGTGCTGGACGCCAACATCGGCCAGAATGCGGTGAACCAAGTGATTGCGTTTGACGATGCGCTGGGCGTTACCGGCCTGATTGTCACCAAGCTCGACGGCACGGCTAAAGGTGGTGTACTGGCGGCGCTGGCTTCCAACCGCCCGATTCCGGTGCGCTACATCGGCGTGGGCGAAACGATAGACGATTTGCGCCCGTTTAATGCGCGTGCATTTGTGGATGCGTTGATTGACGATCGTTAATCTAGCCATTCTATAGCGAAAGCACTAAAGAACTGATACGGCGTTATCTCGCTTTAGCTCAAAGAGAACGATTTTGTAAGCCGCTAAAGCGGCAACAGAATCGGTTTCGTACTAACTGTACTGTCTGCAGCTCGCTGCCTTGTATCAATTCTTTATTACTTTCGCTATAAAAAAATGCCTGTCTGAAAACGAGCTTCCTTCGTTTTCAGACAGGCATTTTGTTTGTTCAAACCTTATTCATGCTTAAAACAGCCGTTTTTCAAAAAATAAGCCGTTTGTGCGGCCACTTCTTTATCCATCACCATGCCGGTATGCGATACCGGCAACACAATGTGGTCGGCCAGATGGTCGATATAAGTTTCCGCCAGCAATACGGTGCCATCGTTGTCGCCGTCCAAGGAAAATACTCTGCCCAAACCCAGCGGGCGATTGCCAGCGATGCTGCCCCAGCCAATCTGCGGATTGGGCAGAGGCGCAGAACCGTTAAGCGCTTCGGGATAGGCTTTTCCCAGCGCAAACGGGGCAAGTTGGTGCAAACGATGGGCGATGCAACTGCCCTGATGCGGAGTACCCAGCGTAACTACCCGCCCGCGCACGAGTTCGGGATGTTGAGCGGCAAAGTGGCGCAACACCAAACCGCCCAAGCTGTGGCCGACTAAATGCAGCGGTTCGTCATGCCGCCGATAATGTG
>Ga0208938_1001041_pt1 | contig 17056 bp, 7 predicted proteins | sample AD_UKC125_MetaG_FD_184434 | JGI IMG/M metagenome (GOLD analysis project Ga0208938, IMG submission 184434) | Active sludge microbial communities of municipal wastewater-treating anaerobic digesters from USA - AD_UKC125_MetaG (SPAdes) (version 2) | ecosystem: Engineered > Bioreactor > Anaerobic >...
GCTCGATTGCGGCTGCGATGGAACCAAAGTTCTCTGGCGCAGCAACGTCGCTTTTTCCGATGGCTCGATTGTGAGCGCATATGATGCCTATCTGGCGATTGACCAGTACGACACTCGTGAGATTGTCAATGACGTAACTGTTCCTGCAGACTTCGCAAACCTGCCGTTCATGCTTGGCACCGGCACCCTGAGTGACCTCGATGTAGCGATGGCCCGCGACCCGGCGCTTGAGGAAATGGTGCGGGCATTCGCTGCGCTGACACCCGACAAGGCAAATGAAATTGGTGCGCGAGTTGAACAGATCATCTTGCGCTGGACCGCAGCGGATACTGTCGCTGCAGACAGCCGCGGCGATGCAATCAATGCCCGCTGGCTTCGCGCGATCGAGAGGATCAGCGGAAGCGATTTTCAGCAGTTGCATGTAGGCGCTAACCCGCGCTCCGATGGAGCAACGATCCTGATTTCGGAATGGAATCGGTTGACCGGTGATGTCACTGCCAAATTGTTGGGGCAGACCGCCCTGGGGCAATCACTGCTACCGGGACTGTCATTTGCCGCTGGAGCATTCTACACCGCCGCACAGGGCACTGATTTGGCCGGTCTTATCGCGAACGCAGCGGCCAACGCTCCGTCGGATAAGAGTGCCAAACTGGAATATTGGCATACGGTTACAGTCAGTTTATTACGCTACACCGATGCACTTTCGGTCGACAAGAGCGCGATCTTTGCTGCGCTCGATCCCGTGTTGACCAATCAAGGCTTGGGAATCGCAGCTGGAGACTTGGCCGACGCCGTGTTCGCTGAAGCGGCATCAGACGGTCTCGCCCTCGACACAACTGTGGCATCGTTTCGAGGTACACCCTACAAGGTAAATCGCGTTCTTGTCGCCACGAACGGCGACGCGCGCCTTAATGGAGGCGTTGGCGATGATCACTATATAATTACAAATGGCGTGCAGTCGGCGACCATAGTCGATTCTGATGGTAACGATCGGCTTGATCTCAAGGGTTGGAACCGGGCCCATACCACCACAACGACAAAGCCGCTGCAGCTTGAGTTCAACGCCGCTTCGGGCGAACTGACTGCGGGCTACGAACTGACCCTGACCCAAGGAGGCAGCAGCGTCCAACTCGATCTGACCATTCGGAATGGCAAGCTGTCGGCAGGTGCAGAAACAGTTGTGTTTGATGATGGCGCATTCGATATTTTTGATCTGGTCGATCTTGGCGGCTTGATTGCCGTTGGAAGTAAGGGCGCAAGTTTCGACTTCGGCTCATTGGTCTCCGACAATGCTTTGATCGGGCGGAGCGACGCGGACACGTACCGTCTGAACTCTTCGAGCGGCGCTGACATGGTGTTTGAGGCGGACACAGCGCCTTCGCTGCATGACGTGGTCCAGATCGATGCCCTGCCTGGCGAGGTTACCTTTGCCGCCATCGGCCCCGACCGCGCAAATCTGGTTGTGAGCATTTCTGGCTCGACCGCGTCGCTGACTATCTTCGAACAATTCCGAAGTGTTGGCCAAGCAGTCGAATTCTTCGACTTCAAGGACGGAACGCGGCTGAGCGCCGCGCAGGTCCAGACACAACTGACCACCGGAACACCATCAGGTGATCGCCTTGATGGTACTGCCAGTGACGACATTTTTGATGGCAGAGGCGGCACCGACACGCTGGCGGGCGGCCGAGGCGAAGATACCTACATCTTTAGGCCGGGATACGGGCAGTTGACGATCAATGATCTCAACGGCCGAAGCCATATCAAGATCGAAGGCGCTGTAGTGCTGGCCGATCTCGATGTTTCGCCGCAATCGGATGGCCTGAGGATTGCCGTCGGCACAAACGGAGATAGCATCTTCCTGCCCGGAAATGCTTACGGCTCCGATGTTTCAATTGAATTGAACGGATCGATCGTCAGCGTTGCCGATATGCTGGTCAGCAAGGCCCAGTTGGCGGGAACGCTGGTCAACGGCCGAATTGATGGGACGCCGGGTGATGATGTACTTAGCGGGAGCAGCTCTGCTGACCTGATCGCTGGCAACGGCGGCAATGATTTCGAGACGGGCGGACTCGGAAACGACACCTACCTGGTTTCAGCGGGAAAGGTACGTATTTCCGACACGGGATTCGGCTTCGACACGGTCGCGATCGACAGCGCCTATTCACTCGCAGACTTCCAGTTCGTGACCAATCCCAATGGCGGGATGCGATTGCGGCTAGGGGGAACTGCGCTGCGCGTCGATCTTTCCAACCGGGTCAATTTTTCCAGTGGAGCGGCAATTACCGGTGCCAGTGATGTGGAACAGATCACTTTTGCCGATGGCACGACCATCGATCTGCGTGCCGGGAAGATCCTGACCGGCGATGCCGGAAACAATGTGCTGTTCAACTATGGGAACTCCGCAAGCGTGTTCACGCCCGGCGCGGGTGACGACTACATCTTTGCTATGAACGGCAATCACAGTTTACAGCTCAGCGCCGGTTTCGGGCATGACACCTTCTATTCGCGTACTTTGGGCAATATCACCTTCTCGGGGATCAGTCTCGACAGTCATGTGTCGTTCGTTCGGCAGGGCTTCGATTTGGTGGTCAGGGTTGCCGATGGTGCCGACACCCTGACGCTCAAGAATGCCTTTGAACCGCTCGCGGAATATCCAAACCGGACTCTGAATTTCAGCGGATCGCAAATCACAATCAGCCAAATCGTCACCGGTCTTGCGACGAGCACAAACGGCGACGATCTGCTATGGGGCAGCAGCGTGCTCGACGGCGGTGCCGGAAATGATGTGCTGGTAGGCGACAGCCAACCCAACACGTATGTCTTTGGCCGAGGCTATGGCCATGACGTCATTAAGGAGCAGGATGGACTCTTCGGGAATGAAGGGGCCTCAGATGTTCTGAACCTTGTCGGGCTCAGCCGGGATGAAGTTACCATCACCCGCGACCGCTCAGACCCCTTGTCGATCATCATCATGATCAAGGACACCGGCGAGACGCTGACGCTCGATGGAACGCCATATGACGGCTATGTTTACAACGCTGAAGACTCCCTAGGTGACGGTTATTCGCAAGGCGACCAATCAGGCGCACATTGGATCGACCAGATCGTCTTTGCCGATGGTACGATCCTGTCGCAGCGCGATCTGGAACAAGCAATCCTCAATGCCGAGCGTACTTCCGGTGCGGACACGCTGGAGAACTTTGGCGCACCGAGCGGTAGTTTCCTCGGCGAGCCTGGCGCAATTCTTGACGGCGGCGCGGGCAATGACCGTTACATCAACCGATTCGATGATGTCGAAGTGCAGATGTCCGCTGGGACAGGTTCGGACCGCCTGATCAACAGCAATTCTGGCCTGACACGGGTCCATGTCTCGCTTTCTGGGATTTCAGCCAGCGACGTAGTTGTATTGTTCGAGGTGCGCGACGGGCGAGAGGTTACGGTCCTTCAAACCAAGGCTGGCGACGAGCTGGTGATCGATGGCAGGCCGGCTAGCGACGCCCTCGCGATCGACGTTAAAGATCTGCAAAGCGGTCAGAGCTATTCGGTAGGTGGTCAGGGCGGGTTGGTTGATGGTCAAACGGCCACTGCAGGCGCTGATTTCCTCAATGGTACCATCAGCAATACGGGAAGCGAAGTTGGCTTGCCCATCGCCAGCAACGAAACCTTCTACCCCGGCCAGGGCAACGACATCATCGCCGGGCGCGGCGGCACCGACAGGATTGTGTTCAACCGTGGCGATGGCGCAGACCGGCTGCTCAGCCAGGGCGGCAACGAGAGCTATGAAATCCATCTTGGCGCAGGGATATCTCGTCAGGATTTCGCGTTCGCCTGGCTGAACGACGGGTCACATAACGTCCGGCTTTCATTCAACGATTCTGGCGACAGCATGACTGTCGACGCGCGCGAGAACGGTACGCTTTTCTTTGCCGACGGCAGCGTCGTCAGGCTGGGCAACGGCGGTTCTTCGTCGCTGACTTACGAGCCAGGAAGCGTGATCGAAAACAACAGTGCCGAGAATGAAACCTATATCGCCTTGGCTGGCGGGGTCACGATGACGCTGGGCGCTGCAAGCGGACATGATCGGTTCATCGACGCCGGGGTCACCGACTCAACAGGTAACCCGCTGGTACAACCACCGCCACAATGGCAGACTAACACACTCGTGCTCGATGGCGGTGCGAGTCTCAACGACTTCGAATTCGTGCGCGATACTAACGCGCCAGACAATATGTTGGTCCGCAATCTCGTTACCGGTGCCAGCCTGGTGATCGAAGGCCAGTTCGGGAACGATCGCGAAGGAAGTGACGGCTCGGGTTGGCTCAATGCCGACCTCGATGGTGATGGCGTATCAGACTGGAACCAGCTCGACCTCAATGGAGATGGGCGACCCGATTTCTCAGGTTTCGATACCAATGGCGATGGCATCCTCGATTGGACAAACCCCGATTTCGACGGTGATGGGCAGTCCGATTGGGTGCACTTTGGGCAGTGGTCGCTCGACACGAACAGTGATGGCAGTCCGGATGTCTATGCTTATGATTTGAATGGCGATGGCACACCGGATTCTTTTTCGATCGATTTGCCCGCATCGGCAAGCCAACCCGATCCTCGCCGCCTCGACCTGTACGATATGGACGAAGACAATGTGGTCGATACCTATACGGTCGATCATGTCACATTTTCGCCGCTTCCGACCAAGGCAAATGGCGAGATCGATTGGACAAGTCTCGATGTTAATCAGGACGGAATTCCCGATTTCGCATCGGTTGACAGCACCGGCGATGGCAAACCTGACTGGCTGGCCACTGACCTTAACGGCGATGGCAAGAGCGACTGGCACGATCTTTCGAGTGACGAGCTCTTCAATGTCAATGGCGATCATGTGCTTTCTCGGACCGTCGATCAGCAGTCTGGAGCCTGGATTTACAGCGCGGGTGATTTTTCGGCCGCAGTAATCGCTCGTGACAGCGATGGCGATGGCGTCCCCGATCAGATTGCTCTCGACAACAACTTCGATCACCAGGCCGATCAACTGCCGGTCTATCATGTGGTCGAAAATTTTGATCTGAGGATCACCGCCGCCGATGGCTCGCAAAGCATTGCGAACTTCGACTGGAACGCCATCGCAGCTCGCCTGGTTAGCCGCAATGAAGGAACGGGCGGCGCTCGGTTTGAGACTATCGATCTACTCGCCGCGCGCGCTCGGCCCACCGCACTGGCCGATGTGCTGATGGTCGAGCCCGGTGAAACGATTGATGCTTTGGGCGGTAACGACGTCATCCATGTCACTGGCGACGCGACAATTCGTTTTGGCCGGGGCGGCGGCAACGATATGGTCGATTTTAGTACCGGCGGGAATTCCGCATCGAGCGTAGTGGAACTGACTGGCGGGCTCGCTCCAACCGATATTGAAGTTCTGCGCGGTAGCGATGGCAGCGATCTGGTGATCCGGATCAAGGCGACCGGAGAACAACTTCGGATTGTCGGCCAATGGACCACCCAGAATAACGGCTCGACCACAAGCAAAGTCGCAACGTTCCGCTTCGATAGCGGTCAGGAATTCAGCGCAAATCAGATGCTGGCGTTGGCAACCGGCATAACCGGAATCGGCGATACTGTTATCAGCACCGGTCCTCAAGGTGGGCTGCTAGATGGTGGTAGCGGCAACGATACGCTAGCCGGAGGCACGGGGAACGACATTTACAAGTTTGGCCGCGGGTTCGACGAAGATGTTATTCGGGATGCTGGCGGTATCGACACCGTCAGCTTTGCCGATGATATTTCAATCGGCGATCTCCACTTCACGCGCACCGGTCCCGCTGGTAGCGATCTGTTGATCGAAGTCTTCGGGCTCGACCGGCTGACGCTGACGATTGCCGGACAATTTGCCACCTCCTCAGCCCGGGTCGAAAATTTCGAGTTTGCCGATGGCCAGAATCTTACCTGGAACGACATTGAGGCAGCGATCCTCGCGCAAAGCTCGACAGGAAGCGACGACACAATTGACGGCTTTGCGGGCGACGATGTTATCCGTGGCGGTGCTGGTAATGATGTCTTGGCCGGAGCTGCCGGAAATGATGTGATTGACGGCGGTTCTGGCCGCGACACTGCAAACTATCGCGGCGCTCAAGCCGACTATGACATTGTTACCGCCAACGGCGTTACCACGATCATTGATCGGGTTGCCGGACGTGACGGCACTGACACGCTATACAATGTCGAGACGCTTCATTTCGCCGGCGGAAGCGGCTCGTCGGTGCAGCTCACATTGGACAATCACGTGCCACTTGCTGCGAACATGACTCTTGGCACCACCGAGGATAACGATATTGTCGTTGTCCGCAGCAGTTTGATGGCGCTAACCTCAGATGCCGACAACGATGCTCTGACCTTGAGTGTCAGCAATGCAGTGCATGGCAAGGTCTGGATCGGACTCGATGGCGATATACATTTTCGGCCCGACGCCAATTTCAATGGCGCAGCATCGTTCCAATATAGTGTTGCTGATACGAATGGCGGACGCGCAAGTGCGCAGGTCAATGTATCGATCGCGAGTGTCAACGATGCTCCGACGGTGACGACCGGTTTTGCCGATGTTGCTACAATCGAAGATCAACCGGTCGCTGTTACCATTCCTTCGAGCTTGTTCAGTGACGTCGATGGCGATGCGCTCAGTTTGTTTGTCCGCAAGGCCGATGGCGGGGCGCTGCCTTCGTGGCTCTCCTTTGCGAATGGCGAGCTTACCGGAACACCGCCGCTTGATTTCAACGGCTCGCTCGAACTCCAAATCATCGGGTCGGATGGGTCGCTTGATGCGCGCATTCCTTTCACCCTGAATGTGCTTGCGCGCAATGACGCTCCGCGTCTCTTGACGCCGCTGGCTGATCAGACTGTTCAGCCAGGCGCACTGATCGCGGTACCGATCTCTGCGTCCAATTATCAGGATCCCGAAGGCGATCAGGTCACGTTGACCGTAGCGCTTGCCAACGGAGCTCCACTGCCGACATGGATGACTTATTCGGGCGGAGTACTTCAGGGGACGGTTCCGACCAACCAGATCGATCCAATCGTAGTCCTGGTTTCGGCAAGCGATGGCTCGGCTCTAACCCGTAGTACGTTCGTGATCGACTTTGCGGCGAACAATGCGCCATCGGTTGGGTTGCCTATCGGTGATCAAACGTTTGCCGAAGATGCGCCAATCAATTTTGTTGTTCCGTCATCGGCGTTCAGCGATGCTGATGGAGATGCCTTGGTCTTGGCCGCAAGACTCGCCAATGGAGATCCGCTTCCCACATGGCTCCAATTTGATGGTGCGCGCTTCCTTGGCCAGCCACCGGCCGATTTCAATGGTGTGCTTCCGATTGAGCTGACCGCCAGCGACGGGGTGGCGAGCGTTAGCCAGACCTTCGGTCTTACGATCTTGCCGGTCAATGACGCCCCCGTTGTAGCTGTCCCACTGGATGACAAGGCGAGTCCGGAAGACACCGCCATAGATTTTGTCTTACCGGTCGGTTCGTTCGGCGATGTCGACAACGTTGCACTGAGTTTTGCCGCTACGCTCGCGAATGGCTCGGCGTTGCCATCTTGGCTTGACTTCGATGCGTCGGCACTGCGCTTCACAGGGACGCCACCGGCAAACTTTAATGGCAATCTTGACCTACGGGTGACTGCGAGCGATGGCGTGCTTAGAGTTTTCGACGACTTCCGGCTGACCATTGATCCGGTCAACGATGCACCTTTGATCGTGGCATCCATTGCCGATGTGTCTACCAACGAGGATCAAGCCTTTTCGATCGCAATCCCTACCAGCGGGTTTGCCGATGTCGATGGAGACAGTCTGACGTTCTCCGTCACCCTGGCCAACGGCACGCCGCTGCCATCGTGGTTGAGCTACACGGGCGGACGGATCGTCGGCGTGCCGCCAGCGAACTTCAACGGCTTCATCGATCTGGCAATTACCGCCAGTGACGGCTCGCTCGCCGTTTCGGACGTGTTCCGCTTGACCGTGAAGCCGGTCAATGACGCACCGGTGGTGGAAGCCTTGCTGCCCGATGTGGCCAGTCCCGAAGACACAGCGATAAGCTTCACCTTACCTGCGGGTAGCTTCACCGATGTCGACAATGGGGCGCTGACTTATTCGGCAAGCCTCAGCAATGGCAACGCGCTCCCGGCATGGCTGGCATTCGACGCCGCGACCCAGACGTTTTCGGGCACCCCGCCTGTCAACTTCAATGGCTATCTCGATGTCCGGGTAATCGCCAGCGACGGCAGCCTCAACGCCTTCGACGATTTCCGTCTGACGCTCACGCCTGTCAACGATGCACCGGTTGTACTGATTCCACTGCCGGATCAGCAAGTGACCGGTCAGGCGATCGACATTGCAATTCCGGCCGGTTCCTTTGGCGATGTCGATGGCGACAACTTGGCACTAGGCGCACAGCTTGCCAATGGAAGCGCCCTGCCTTCGTGGCTGAGCTTCGACGGAACCCGCCTGACTGGCACGGTGCCTGCGACTTATTCGGGCACGCTTGATATCCGGATCACCGCGAGCGACGGCCAGGCGAGTGTCGCCGATAGCTTTCTCCTCAATATCCCGCTCACCAACCATGCTCCAACATTGGCGCAGCCGCTTGCCGATGTGTCGGCAAGCCGCGGTCAGGCGATCGCAGCAACCATTCCGGTTGGTGCCTTTGCCGATGCCGACGGCGATGCGCTGAGCTATTCGGCAATCATGGCAGACGGCTCCGCCTTGCCCGGCTGGATTTCGCTGACGGGCCGCACTTTTTCCGGCACGGTCGGCGCTGCCGCGCTGGGGGAATACGATATCCGCGTGACGGCCAGCGACGGGCGCGGCGGCAGCGTTGCGGACGTATTTACGTTTAATGTCGGACCGCAAGCCACCGGCGCCGAGCTGACCCCGTCGCAATGGGCACTGATGGGCAGCGGCAATGATCGCGTGGTTGGTCGGAGCGCAGCCAACACCGGGATCTACACCTTTGGCGGCGACGACTATATCACCACCGATGGCTGGAACGTGTTGGCTGAAGCGGGCGATGGCAACGACATCATCGAAGTGATGGGCGAGCAGAACACCGTGACCGGTGGAGCCGGTTCGGATGTGTTCATCTTCGATGGCCGCTCGGTCAATCCAACCGACCGGGTCAAGACCGCCTGGGCCAGCGTAACCGACTTCCAGAAGGGCGGCGACCGGATCGGGATCGTCAACGGCACCGGCGGCGTCACCGGTTTTGCTTCGCTGCAACCGTTCCTGAGCCAAAGCGGCGCGGATACGGTGATTGCGCTCAAGGGCTTGTCGCCGATCACGCTCAAAAATGTTCAGATGAGCAGCCTGACCGCCGCTGACTTCATGTTCGGCAATTGGACAACATCTGGTGGGTTCGGTGCGCGCCCGGCCGATGGCGCAGTGCCCTATCCGACCACTTCCGTCACCCGCAGCCTGTCCGACTGGCAGAATATCGGCAATGCTTCGGAACGATTGCTCGCGAACGGCGCTTCAAACTTCGCTGCCAGCACGCTCGACGGTGACGATTACATCACCTCCGATGGCTGGAATACCAGCGTGTTTGCAGGCCGCGGCAATGACGTGATCGAAGTGATGGCCACCAATAACTTCGTCTCGGGCGCGGCCGGCTACGACTATTATGTCTTCGACGGGGCGTTTCTGTCTTATGCGCCGTGGGATACAACCTGGGCCACGTTGATCGACTACGACGACGGCAACGACCGGATCGTGATCCGCAAGGGTACCGACGGGATCAACAGTTTTGCCGATCTGCAATCGCGCCTGGTGCAAGACGGTGCCAATGTCCGGATCGATTTTGCGACCCTGCCCGATATCGTGATCGAGGATACAGATCTGGCCCAATTGGATGCCAGCGATTTCCTGATCCTCGGCAATTCCGCGAACATTGTCGCCAAGTCGGCAAATGCGCCGCTGTGGCTGTCTAACACCACCGGGATATCCTCGGTCAGCTCCGGCGGACTTGTGGGAGTGACCATCCAGGGTTCGGTCAACTCCGATGTGCTCGATTTCACCAATGTAGCCCTCACCGGGATTACCCGGATCGATGGCCGCGCAGGCAACGATGCGATTACAGGATCGGCCGGGAACGATACGATTGCAGGTTCGGCCGGCGACGATGTGCTCAAGGGCGGTGCCGGTAATGATACTTTCCAGTATTCGGGAGCCGGTGAAGGCTTCGACGCGGTTGATGGCGGTGTCGGCACCGACACAATTACCGCGCTCGCGAACGGTACCGTGATCGGCCTGACCAGCATCACGGGTATCGAAGCCATAACCGCAGGGACGTTTACTGGTGTCACTATTTCCGGCAGTGCGGGGAACGACACCTTGGATCTCGGCGCAGTGACGCTGACCGGGATCACTCAGATCAGCGGGGGGGCTGGCGATGACACGGTCATCACCGGCGCTGCGGCCGACAAGCTCTATGGCGGCGACGGCAATGATGTCCTCTCTGGCGGAGCCGGGAACGACCAACTGTTTGGGGAAAACGGCGATGACCGGCTGATCGGTGGCGCTGGCAACGACACAATCAACGGCGGGGCAGGAAACGACACGGTCGATTACAGCTATCTTGGCACCGCACTGACGCTGAACCTAGCGACGACGACCGCGCAGACCGTGACGACTGGCGAGAGCGATACCATCAGCAATGTAGAGAATGCGATCGGTGGCAGCGGTAACGATGCCATTACGGGCACGGCTACTTCCAATGTTCTGAACGGCGGTGCGGGCAACGACACGCTTACTGGTGGAGCAGGCGACGATACGCTTATCGGCGGCGCGGGAACTGACATCGCGGTGTTCTCAGGTGCTCAGGCGACCTACTCGATTGCGACAGCGGGCGGGATCGTTTCGATCAAGGACAACGCGCCTTCAACCGATGGCAATGACGGGACTGACATCGTTTCAGGGATCGAGAAGGTGCAGTTCAAGGGCGGCGTCCAGGCGGGGATCACCTCGCCCATCGTGCTAGATCTCAATGGCGATGGTGTTTCGCTTATCGACAACAGGGACAGCCGGGTTGCCTTTGACTGGGACGGCGACGGGATCGCCAACCAGACCGGCTGGGTTAGCAAAGGCGATGGTTTTCTCGTCATTGACCGGGACGGTAACGGGACCGTCACCGATGGCGGCGAGCTCAGCTTCACCAACGACAAGCCCGGTGCCAAGTCGGATCTCGATGGCCTCAGGGCATTCGACAGCAATGGCGATGGAATCCTCTCCTCGAAGGATGACAAGTTCGCCGCATTTATGGTCTGGAGCGACCGCAACGGCAATGGCAAGGCCGATGCTGGTGAAGTTGTGTCGCTCGAAAGCGCCGGGGTCGCTTCGATCGATCTGGGTGGACAGGCTGTCGACCGGATCTGGAATTGGGGAGAGAATATCACCGTCAATACGGGGTCGTTTACTCGGACAGACGGCACCCACGCGGCATTCAGCGACGTTGCACTCAGCTTTGACTTAGCCAGCCCGCGCGGCCTTGCACCTATTGGACCGGAAAAGCCATTTGCGGTGGTGCCGATAGATTCGTTGGTTGACGATGACTTTCTAGTGTTATCGGCTGCCGATGCAGAGTCAGGCACGACGCGCGCACTCTCGCCAATCGAAACGCCCGTCGCTGTGCCAATGGACTGGGGCGACGTCGCTCCGGCCTGGAATGCAGCGGCGCAACTGAGCCAGGCGATCGCGGCGTTCAACCCCGGCGAAGGCATTGACGATCTCGTGCGCCGCGATGATCCGATTACCCGGCAAGACTTCGCGTTCGCCGGTAGCAGTCATGTTTTGCGGTAAGCAGCAGTCAGGGAGCCGGGCAGGCAGCGCCCGGCTCCTTGTCGCGTCGACATTATCACGTCGCAGTCCGCTCAGTCGCGTGAGCGATTTCGGCCCGATCATGGCACCTTGGTTGGCATCAATCAGGCATGAGGTGCCACGGCGATGAACTGGCGCAAGTGGCTGCGCCGCTCCCTGCTAGGCGGACTGGTCTTTGGCTTGGCTCTGCTTTGGCTGGTCGGCAGCGCGATGACACGCCCGACGAACGCCAAAGTTCGTCAGTTCACCGGCCAGGTGCAAGACGTCAGCATCAAGAGTGAGCCGGGAATCGTCTTGGCCGGGAGTTACTGGTCTGGTTCGGGCGCGAATTCGCCGGCGATCCTGCTGCTGCACGGTAACGGCGGCAACCGGAATGATGTCGCGAACACGGCGCAATGGCTGGATGCTCAGGGATTTCGTGTACTCGCCATCGACATGCGCGGGAGCGGTGAATCCTCGCCGGCTGGCAAGAGCTTCGGATTGACCGAGGCACGCGATGCGCGAGCTGCGTTCGACTGGCTCAAAGCCACCAATCCCAACGCCAAGATTGGAGTGATAGGGTTCTCGCTGGGCGGAGCGGCGGCTCTGCTTGGGGATGATGGCCCGCTACCTGGAGATGCGCTGGTACTGGAAAGCGTCTATCCCGACATTCGCACTGCCATATTCAACCGAATTGCTGCCCATGCCGGGACCATTCCAGCCTATGCGATCGAGCCCCTGCTAAGCTTTCAAGCATTGCCGCGTTTTGGTGTCTGGCCATCGCGGATTTCGCCGATCGACGCGCTACGCAAATTCAGATCGCCGGTGATGATTGTCGGAGGAGGAGCCGACATCTATACCCCGCCCGGCGAAACCGAGGCTATGTTTGATGCCGCACACCGTCACGGTGAATTGTGGCTCCTAGATGGGCTCACTCACGATGAGGTTGTGAGATCTGACAATCCCACGTTCCGCAAGCACTTGTATGAATTTCTGGTCAAACAGTTGGGACGGCCAGAAGCAGCTGAGGATAGTGCAACCAACCGCAGTCGTGGGTCCAATGATGCAAATGTCACCAGGCTGGCGCCATAGCTCTCACCATCGAGCGCTGCGTCAAGCAGGCCGCTACGGCTTGCACGGCGATTTACCCAGTTGAACCATTACGTAACTGCCTCCAGGCCCTTGCGCTGAATGATCGACAACAACCGCAGAGCAGGTCCACCTGGTCGCTTCTTTCCGCGCTCCCAATCGGAGACGAGATTCTTCGACACATTGAGATAGCGCGCAAAGACTGGCTGCGAGACGTGCTCGGCTTCGCGGATTGCCTTGATCTCATCGGGCTGAAGCGGCGTCGCCGGGGCAAGGCACGCATCGTCGAACTCGCGCAGCGTGCGCTTGTCGATGGCTCCACCATCGTGGAGCCCTTCCATCATCTCGTGAACGGCGGCGAGCGCCTCGCTCTTATAGGTCCTGGGCATCGTCATTCACCTCGAACAGTCTTTCCTCACGCACTTCGGTATCGATCTGCGCCTGCGTCAGCGCGAGCGCGATCTTCGCGGCCTTCTTGTAGACCTTCAGTTCTGCCGCGCTGAGGTTGGCTTTGTCGCTCTTGGCAAAGCCAAAGGCGAATATGGCCCGTTCCTCTTGGCGGAAGAAGACCAGCGTGCGGTAGCCACCGGACTTGCCTCCGCCTTCGCGCGCGACACGCTGCTTGATCAGGCCGCCACCGAGATCGGCGTCGACCAGGCCACGATTGGCTTGATCGATGGCTGCGACAAGCGTCGCATCGCTGATCCCTTCTCGGCTTGCGAACTTCGCAAACCAGCGGTTCTTGTAGATGCGGGTTCGCTGCTTACCGGTCATGGATCGGAACTCTGATATCACACATAGTATTATGGTTCAATGAATGAAGGTTGCCCATTGCATCGGCAATGAGCTCACCGATCCGTTCCGCCGCTTCGAGCACAGGTCCATCGTCAAGATGGGCGTAGCGCGATGTGGTTTGTAGACGGGCATGACCGAGGAGCTTGCCGATCATCGGCAAAGTTTCTGACCTGGCAGCAGCGTGGCTGGCAAAACTGTGCCGCAGGTCATGTAACCGGACGCCGGGCAAATTGGCCTCGGCCTTCACGCCTTTCCAGAACTCGCCAATGCTGCGGACGGGACGTCGGGTCAGCTTGTTCCAAAACACCGGATCAGAACTGCCGCGCCGTTCGAGTGAGGCGAGCAGCGTTTGCGCCTCGTCGCCGAGCCAGACAGTGCGCGGGCCGGTCTTGCTGTCGTGCAAGAGCAGCCGCCCACCTTTCACCTCGCTCCAGGTGAGATCCATGATTTCTGACAAGCGGCAGCCGGTCAGCAGGAGCAGATAGACGATCATGGTGTGCAGCGGCTGCGTGCGGATCTTTTGGCTCAACACTTCGCCCAGTCGCTCGATTTCCTGGTTGGAAAGGAAGCGCTCGCACTTCCGACGCTTGTTGGGGCGGATATAAGTGCAAGGGTTGCTGCCTTCGGGGCGCATCCCCCAGCGCTCGGCATGGTTGAACATCGAACGCAGGATTTCGAAGCAGCGATTGCCGGCCCCGGGGCCACCATTGACCGAGACCTTGTTGAACCAGGTCAGCACATGCGCCTGCTCGATCTCGTCGATGAACATGCCGAAGAAGGCGTGATCGAGATGTTTGCGGCGATAGGCGTTGTGGGTCGCGAGCGTGCTGGGTTTCCACTTTGCCGCTGCCTGCTTCCAGTACATCGTCAGGAAGTCGTCATAGGTCGGGACCTTGCGCATTTCCTTGCGCTTAGTTGCCGGGTCCTCACCGACCTGGGCGCGCAGGAGGATGCGCCGCGCCACGGTCAGCGCCTGACTCTTGCTCAGCACGTTGGCATTGCCCAGCGTGATGGTCCGGGTCACGCCGTTCATCAGGGACTGGACAATGTAGGTGCTGCGCCCAGAGGCATAGTAACGGACGCCGAAGCCGGGCAGCTTCTCGGACCAGACCACCCGGCGTGGCCTCCCGCCGGGCCGTGCGCCCGGATCGAAGCGGCGCAGGGTCGCGAGCTCATCCGCGATGATGCGAGCCAGAGAGACGCGGGTCATGCTGCGATCCCCAGGCACTTGGCGAGCGAGCCCGAAACGCGTTTGGCGGCATCGGCGATCGCCTCGTCGGCCAGGTGAGCATAGCGCTCGGTGGTTTCGGCGAGCGCATGGCCAAGCAGCTTCCCGATCACGACCAGCGAGATCCCATCGGCAATGGCAATTGAGGCGAAGCTGTGCCGCAGGTCGTGAAGCCGGACATCGGGCAAGGCAGCATGCTGCCTTATTGCTAGCCAAGGAATGCTGAGCGCTATTGGCTTGTCACCGCGTAGCGAAGGGAACACCAGGCCGGTCTCAGCTTTGGTCGGCATGGCATCGAGCACAGCCCGCGCCTGTCGATTGAGATAAACGATCTTCGCGCCAGTCTTGCTGTCGGGCAGCATCAAGCGCGGCGACTGCACCCATTCCCAGCGCAAGCCCACGACTTCGCCATGTCGCGCGCCAGTGTAGATCAGCAACCGGATCGCCTGCACCGCGATCGGGTTGCTCTTCTCAAACGCACGCAGACTTGCTGAGAGGCGATTGAACTCGCGGGCGCTGAGGAACCGGTCAACCAGCTTGCGCTTGAAACGCGGAGTTCCCTTGCACGGGTTCGAGCCGCGCGGGCGAAGTCCGAGCTGTTCGGCATAACCCATCATCACCGACAGGATCGGGATCGTGCGGTTGAACGCCCCGGAACGGTTGGCCCAGCTGTCACGCCAACGCAGGATATCAGCCTTACGGATCGCATCGACGCGCTGGTCGCCGAAAATCTCGGTCAGGTCTTTGAAGATGCGGGCGCGATTGCCCTTGCGGGTCGATGGTTTCCAGTGGCGGGCGTAGTCGGTCCAGAAGCGCGGCGCATAGTCTCGAAACAATGGCGCATCACTGCGCTTGCCCCTGGGCTTTGGCGCCACCGGTAGCCCGTCGAGCGCAGCCTTGGCCAACTGCGCGCGTGCCAAAACGCGCGCCTCTTCCGCGCCTAGCTCAGGTGGGCGACCGAGTGTGATCCGCTTCTGTTTGCCGCGCTGGCGGAACTGGACGAACCAGCTTTTCGAACCCGCTGCGAATGCCCGGAGGCCAAAGCCCGGCAGTTCGGTATCCCACCAGAAGAACTCCTTGGCTTTGACCTTGCGCCGGGCGACGTTGCCGTCGAGCCTGACCTTCTCGCTCGCAAATCTGTTCTGGCGACGCCGATTCGGCCCCTCGATTTCGACCGCTTTTGGCGTTACCACATGGCCATTCTTTGACATCGATCTTGCTCCTTGATAGAAGGAACAAATTCAGCTTATACCAATGGTTTATTTTCCATTGCTGCGACAAAGTCGCGTACGGTGTGCTCCTAAGTCCCCAGCTGCGAGGACAGGAACCAGCTATTGAGCCTGTAACGGATGATGCGGTTTGTGACCCCGAGAATCGGCGGCGCTTAACAGGTTGCCGCCCCTCGGATCCTGATAGGCACAGACGGTATCGATGCCTATGCTGCAGGCACTAATGATGGCAGCAAGGAAGCGCGGCATGGGCCAGGTCACGTTGAGTGCGACACCGAAGGGCAACGGCTTCCAGGCGACAGTCACCTACCCGAACGGTGTGTCGATCAGTTCTTCCGAGGCTTTCCCGACGCAGGCAGAGGCAATCGAGGCCGCGGCGTTGAAGGTCCTGGGCATGCCGGAGCGGCTCGCCGATCTCGACCGTACCGATACCCCCGACTGACGCTGGCGACCCGCCTTCCCGTACCGGCTGAGGGATGCCGAAACGGTCTACGAGCAAAAAGAAAGGAGGAAGCCCTGACGGACTTCCTCCCAAACCGGCGGGTCAAAATTCATCGCTGAGACGTCCCGGCACAGTGTCGATGACACGGTCCAACATGGCCTTGGGCAAGGCGCCGTAATCTCCTTCGTCGACCGCGATGTATCCTGCCTCGTTATCGGTCAGGACGTACTGCGTGTAGTAGCTGTGATAGGACCGGGCATGGGCCTGATCCAGGGCTGCAACGAAGGCTGCCTGATCTTCTTGGTAACCGGCAGCGGCAATGTTCAGTGAAGCGTACATGTTCTTTCCTCCTGATGTTCGATGCGTCGCATCAGGAGCTGCGAAGGATGTGGGTGACGGGCTGGGTCAGGGACCGCGATAGCGGCCGCGAAGCGGCGATG
>Ga0208938_1001042_pt1 | contig 17052 bp, 6 predicted proteins | sample AD_UKC125_MetaG_FD_184434 | JGI IMG/M metagenome (GOLD analysis project Ga0208938, IMG submission 184434) | Active sludge microbial communities of municipal wastewater-treating anaerobic digesters from USA - AD_UKC125_MetaG (SPAdes) (version 2) | ecosystem: Engineered > Bioreactor > Anaerobic >...
CCACGGGACAGACGACATTCGGTTTTAACTCAGGAGAAAACTCATGACCATCAAGATTGGCATCAACGGCTTCGGCCGCATCGGACGCAACGTGCTACGCAGCGCGATCCAGAACTTCGCGGACATCGAGGTCGTGGCCATCAACGACCTGCTGGAGCCCGACTATCTGGCCTACATGCTGCAATACGACAGCGTCCACGGCCGCTTCAAGGGCACCGTCAGCGTCGAAGGCAACACCCTGATCGTCAACGGCAAGAAGATCCGCCTGACGCAGGAAAAAGACCCCGCCAACCTGAAGTGGAACGAGGTCGGCGCCGACATCGTGATCGAATCCACCGGCATCTTCCTGGACAAGGCCGGCGGCGAAAAGCACCTGGCCGCCGGCGCGAAGAAAGTGATCTTCTCGGCTCCTTCCAAGGACGACACCCCCATGTTCGTCTATGGCGTGAACGACAACACCTATGCCGGCCAGGCCATCATCTCCAACGCCAGCTGCACCACGAACTGTCTGGCCCCCGTGGCCAAAGTGCTGCACGACAAGTGGGGCATCAAGCGCGGCCTGATGACCACGGTGCATGCCGCCACCGCCACGCAGAAGACGGTGGACGGACCTTCCAACAAAGACTGGCGCGGCGGCCGCGGCATCCTGGAGAACATCATTCCTTCCAGCACGGGTGCTGCCAAGGCGGTGGGCGTGGTCATTCCGTCGCTGAACAAGAAGCTCACCGGCATGTCTTTCCGCGTGCCGACCAGCGATGTGTCCGTGGTCGACCTGACCTGCGAACTGAACAGCGAAGCGACGCTGAAGGACATCTGCGCGGAGATGAAGGCCCAGAGCGAAGGCGCGCTCAAGGGCGTGCTGGGTTACACCGAAGACAAGGTGGTGGCCACCGACTTCCGCGGAGAGACCTGCACCAGCGTGTTCGACGCCGACGCCAGCATTGCGCTGGACGGCACCTTCGTGAAGATCGTGGCCTGGTACGACAACGAGTGGGGCTACTCCAACAAGTGCCTGGAAATGGTACGCGTGGTGGCCCGATAAGGCGCCAGACCTCCCCATGAAAAACGCGCCCTCGGGCGCGTTTTTTTGGCCTGGCCGCCGCAAGCGCGGCCTGGACGCTCAGCTCAAATGCTTGCCCGCGATGCCTGCCAGCTCGAACATCGTCACCTGCGGCTTGCCAAACACCGCCAGAAGCTTGGCATCGGCATTGATGGCGCGCTTGTTGGTAGCGTCCTGCAGGCCGTTGGCCTTGATGTAGTCCCACAGCTTCTTGATGACCTGGGTGCGGGCCACCGGCTCGGCACCGATCACCGCGGCCAGGGCCTCGCTGGGTTGAAGGCCGGCTGCAGTGCTCTCGGCGCGCTTGCGCGGTGTTTTGGCCGCCGGTTCGGCGGCCGCCGCCTTTGTCGCCGCCTTCTTCCCGGGTTTGGCTGCTGATTTCAAGGTTCTTGTGGCACTTCCCCGCGTCGCGCGGTCACCAGTTGCTCCTGTTTTAAGAGCCGCTGTCTTGCGTGGCGGGAACTTCGACGCGCGAATCCGAAGCCCACCTTACCCGCCGTTCTTATGTTGATCAGGCACAACCCCTTTTGCCCATCGGTTCATACCTTCTCAAAGAACACATGGGTTGCGAACGATTGGCCCTCGACAGCATACCGACCCTCGCTGATTTCTTCGCCCTGCGAGGACGGGTCTTCCTTGAAGTTGAACCAGGTAGTGGCGGTCTGGGCTGCACGGGTGCCGGGCCTCGGCGAACTCCAATAGCCAAAGCCCTGATCCAACCAGACTTTCAGCTTGTGACCGTCCGCCAGTCCTATCTCCAGCGTGCGCGCATGCGCTGCCGCGGGCTTGGGCAGGTTTCGGACGGCCGCGTTCATGCCCCGATAGCTGAAGGCGGCCTTGATCGCAGCGTCGCGCAGATTCGTATCCAGCCAGTTGTGGAACACCTGGCTTGGGAGTGGAAACGTTCGACCTTCGGTGGGCAAGCCCGCAGTGACAATCTCGATCAACGGGTTATCCCAGCGGCTTTGGTGCCGACCCTTGATTGCCCCGATGAAGCTGACAAGCAGTGACACGGGCAAAGGAGCATTGAGGTATCGATCACGGTAAATCACCGTTTTGATATCACCATCACCTTCCAGTAGCGGGCCGTGAATGCCTGCCGCAAGCTTATCGAGCAGTTTCGGTCCAAAGGCCTCGGCCAGGCCGTCAAGTTCTGTACGCATCTCGATCCTGCCCGCTTTGGGCGAGGTCTCTGTAGGCGTCTGACCCTTGGTTTCCAGTGCATCGCCCAGGGTTTCTGGTTCAGCGATCCTCCCCCGAACGAGGACCGCAGATCCCGCTTGACCCCATGTGCTGCCAGGCAGTCCAATGGCTTCGTCGCGAGAACCCCAGACAAAGCATCCTCCCGCCGTAACCACCTCGGCCAGCACTTTGCGGGTGCCGCCGATGTGTGCCTGGACATTGGCATTTGTCACTTCGGAGAGTTGGCCGAGCGCATAGAGCTGTTCGGGCGAAAGGATTTCGACTGCAGATAACGGCAAGACCAGCTTGACGGCACCACGCTCGGACCAGCGCAGGAGCAATCGCTTGAAGGTGGCAGCAGCAAAATCCCAGTCCCGCGGGTCGCCCTGCAGGAAGATTCGCAATTCCGTGGCGCCGCCTTTGGCCCACTCCCGGGTGATGGCTTCGGCCAGCGTATGGGTCTCGGCGTGTGAATTGCCGGAGCCAAAAAACTCGTCGCCTGGCTGCAATTGCATTCGCTGCATCCACTCTTCCGAGAGGAATTTGATGGCAGTGAATCGGTCCAATTCATGGCGGCGGAAACGGTTGTCGTAATCCATCAGGCAGTGCTGACAGGCGCCTTGGCAGTTGGCATGGCAGTCGAGTTGATCGCGAGCCTTCTGAAAAAGTTCGGGCAAGTGGTCCGCCACCGATGAGCAGTAACCTGCCGCAGCGTGGTCGTACAGAACGATCACAAAGCCTTCTTCCCGCATGGGGTGACGTATGGGCTTGACCTCGCAGCCGATCTCGCCGCTTTCGACGCCCAGAGAGGCTGCCACAGCCCAGCGCAGGGCCACCGCAATCGAATAGGCCGCAACCTTGTCTGCGATTGGCAACCCGTCGAGTCCGTTGAGCTGCAGTTCGATTACATCGGTCACTTCCTCGAGGCCGAGGTGTAGCTTGGGCTTGATCGAAAACGGGTTGTGACTGCCCTTGCAGATAGCGGTTTCCCCTCCTTGTGCCCCACGCAGGCGCTTGTGAGGCTCTCTGAACTTTGCCGGCAGATGGCCCAAGCCGTCTTTTGCCTTGTCATCGGCATACAACGGCATGGGCTCGGCTCGGCCACATTCGAGGCAGATGGCGTACCCATTGCGGTTGACGCCACCCGAATGGTTGAACACGCGGCCGGTCGAACTGCTGCGGAAGCTCCCGAGCGCCTGATTAGCCAACGGCAACCATGGGCCTTCGGCATTGATCCAGGGCTGCGAAACCGGGACGAAAGATTGCTCGCTGACGTCTGTGTGAGTGGGCGCGTACAAGTCGACTGCAAAACCCGCTGGCTCAAGGTACGTGAAACGCTGGTCGTCATGCAGCAATTCGCCGCAGGCATCGCAGTGCTCATGGCCTTCCCGCGTTACTTCCGTGCCGCTCGCGCCGCAATGGCTGCAGCGCCATGCTTGGCGGATGCTTTGGATTTGTTTGATGTCAATCGACGCCGGTGCATGCCAGTTGAGTGTGACGCCCGCCGAGCGGTAAACCTGGCCATCGATCACCACGTCGGCACCCGGCGCGTATTCCCTTAGCGCCGTCACGGCGTCGCGGCTCGGCAGGTCTCGCCGGCGCATCTTGTTGTCCTCTCGTCCCTGGTCCTTGCCGTACCTCTGCTTGTCAAGGGCCTCCTTGTTTAGCATTTCAAAGGATGTGACATTGGTCGGGAAACCATATCCAGGGAGAAATCCTCCGCTGGCCAATTCACGCAACAGGTACTCGTCGGTCAGGCGCTTGGCCTGGATACTCAGTGCACGAAACGCTGGTTCCTTCTGCTGCTTCTTTTCATCGAAGGTACTCAGCTGGGTCTTCACGGCGAAATACTCGCCATACCAGCCATCGAGCATGGCTTTCATCATCTTGGCAGCCTCGATAGCCAAAGTAGACAACGACACGCTGCCATCAAAACAGGTGCCCTTGAGCAGCATGCGAAGGCCATTGGCGAGCGCCTCATCGGTCTGGGGATCGAAGCATTCCGCCTTGGCCATGAAGGCATCCGCCAGCGAGGAATCCTTCGGCAATGCCCACCATTCCATATTGAGCTTGTTGAGGTCGCCCTGGCCACCGGCTTTCTCAATCTGTTTCCAGAGGAAGTCCGCAAGCAACATCGCGTTAAGGTGCCGCTGGACGATCACGGGGCTCTCCAGTTTTATGGCCGGCGCCGGAAGCTTGGTCGTGAAAGGCCACAGCGGGTCGCCAAACACCATCTGGTCGTGTGGGTTGTTCTTGCACACAGTCAACGCGATCGAACGAGTTTCGCTGCGTCGGCCCGCCCGGCCGGCACGCTGCAGGTAGTTGGCTGGGTGGGGCGGCACGTTGTTCATGGCCACTACGCTAATGCCACCAATATCCACGCCCATCTCCATGGTCGTCGAGCAGCTCAACAGGTTGATCTTTCCCTGCTTGAACTGGTCCTCGTAATCCTGCAAGGTGGAACCGGGCTGCTGCGCTGAGTGCTCGGCCGTACGGTAGTAGCGCACACCCTCAACGACCCTGTCATTTACGTTGGACCACAAACCAAGTTCCCGCAAAGAAAGTACGCCGAGATCTGTAGAAAGCCAGCGACGAGCCGCCTCGATGCCCAAACTGGGAGGTGTGAAATCGGCAGCAACCTCGGGCCACTTCGGCACAAAGACTTTCTGGCACTCTATGGTCGAAGCCTTGCGGTTGTGACTCGGAAGATACGGTGTTAAACCGCGCAAGTTGACGTCCAGCACACGCCGCGTAACGGGGCACATCCAAGCATCGCCGATCAGGCCAAAGGCGAGATCTGTCAGCTCCAAATAGCGCCCGTCCGTCGCCTTTTGCAGCAGACCCAGGCGAACCAGATCGTCCCAGACCGCACGCAACACGGCGTCAATGATGTCGCGCCCCTCTGCAGTGGCTGGATCCTTGTGAAATGCCGCGGCCAACAAGCGAACCATGCGACTCTGTACCCCGACTTTGTGGGTTTGCGGCCAGCGCCTGAAAACCCCGTTTGGCTTGTCTTTGCTATCGGGTGGCAGGAACCTGGCGCTCACCGTCTTCTTGCCCACCCAGCGCTTCCAGGTGTCCTTGAACTCAAGGCAAGACATCTCACGCACGACAAAGTCGAGCGTGAGCTTGAGGATCTGCCGCCATTCCTCCAAACTCACCTTCAGATGCGCTGAGACCTGCGACGGAACTGCCGCCAGGTTGTCGAGTTTGGGGTACTGAACTGAGACCAGCCCGAGCGTCTCCAAACTATTGGCCCGCTTGGGTCGGCGAGAAAACTCGCGAAAAAGGAACAGTCTGGACAGCTCAAGAGCGCCGGTGTCGCCAGCAAATTGCTCCGGAGAGATATCACGGTAGTGGTTGAGCGCCCACCGCCTGATGTCCGCCTCGTGGGTCGACAGGTGCACGGCCAAGTCTTCGAACGAGACAGGCTTCAGCGTGAATTTCGCCAGCTCCAGCTTCTTGGCCGCCAGGCGGCTTTCGATCCTTGGGCTCTTGGTTTCTTCAAAGTCCGCCTCGTATTCAATGATTTCCTGAAGCAGATCGCGATATTCGGGGCATGCACCGATGTCCGCTCTGCCCGCCAGGAAGTGGTAGACGGCCGAACGCAGGCTGTTTCGCTCCGCATCTCGCTGCAGGGACGCTGCCATCCTTGCCGTGCCTTGGCGGCTGTCCGTGAAAGTGATCATGCGCCGGCCACGCAGCGGTTTGCTCTGCGGATCTTCGCCGTCCGGACAGAACTCCAACAAGGTGGGGATTACCTGCATCAACAAGAACGGCGCACCAAGGCGCGCCGCGCGAAACATCAGCCGCCCCTTGCCATGGTGGCCACCACATTCGGGGCAGGTCAGTTGCCCTTCGCTCATCTCGCGCACGCGCAACCTGACCAGCGGCTTGTCAGATGAGCCGTCAAAAATCAGACTGCCTCGCTCGACGGTCGCCTCCGCGGTGTCTTTCAAATGTCGGTTGGCGATCAACACCAGAGGAGAGTCGATCTCATCGACCAGCGGCGAGGCAAGCTCCACCGCCGCATCCAGCTCCGACTCTAGGTATGGATCCTCGGGCGTGGCTTCGAGCTGGAACTCGTCGGTTTGGTCCTCAGTGGCCTGACTCAACAACCATCGGTTCTGGTTGCGGTCCATCACAAGCCGGCCCCACAGATAGGTCTCGTTGCAATCGTTGCAGGATCGCAGCTCGTAGACGGGGGAGCCACACTCGCAAGTCTCACGCTGCTCGGTGTACGCCGCACCAAAAGCCCAATCGGGCGAGTCCAGCATGGTGCCTTGCCGGCAGGTGCAGCCGGGATCGCAGCATGCCCACAAGCCGGCCAGCACGTTGTGGAACGCGTGCAACCGGAGGGGCAGGAAAGGCGAAGTATCCTTACCCTGAGAATGGCGCGATCGGGTGAGCAAGTCGAGCCACCGCAGAGCGGCTTGCTTGGTATTGGGCGCGTGGTGTTGTCTTGGCCCCTCGATCACTTCGCAGATAGCGCGCAGCGGCCGGGCCGGACTGCCACGCAGCGCCGGTACGAACAGGCTGCGGATTTCTTTTGCTATGGTGTTGGCGCAAACGGCGTCAAAGCGGGAGGCCTCTTCATGCGGCGCGATAGCCTCTAGAACGTCCAACGAGGCGTCGGTGAATGCAACATTGCCGGCAGGTAGGCCAGGTACAGAACGCTGACCTGACACCACATGCACGCGCCCAGGCTCCACACCGGCCAACCCTGCCAGGAACTCCCTCAGCTTCTGGCCTGCTTCGCCTGAAGGGTCGCCAATGGTGGCGGACGTCGCCACAAAGCGAACGTCCGACGAATCGACGCCGAAGCCGTACAGCACGCGGCGCAGCAACAGCGACAACTCCGCTGCCTGCGATCCGATGTAGCTGTGGGCTTCGTCCAGCACAATCCACCTAAGCTTCCCACGGGATCTTTGCAGGATTGGGGCATCCTGCGAGCGCACCAACATGTATTCCAGCATCGTGGCATTGGTCACCAGAATGGGGGGGGGTGATGCTCGCAACGCTTGACGGTCCAAGACCTGGTTTGGCGTTTTGGACGTAATGTGCTTCGGGCCGGGCTTTTCGGGAGTCTGGCCGTTGTACAGGCAGAAGCGGATATCGCCCTCGAAGGGCCCGGTCCAGGCATGCAATCGCTCTTGCTGACTCTGGATCAGTGCGTTGAGGGGATAAAGGAACAACGCCCTCACCCCCTCGACCGGCCCGCGCAGGGTTTCGGCCTCCCGTGCCAGTTGATCCAGGATGGGGACCATGAAGCATTCGGTCTTGCCCGACCCGGTGCCGCTGGTCACGATGACCGACTGCGGCTGAGGCCTGGCCAGCAGTTCCCAAGCTTCGAGTTGATGCCGGTAAGGCATGTCGTTGCGCGGGAATCGGTAGTTGGCGCCCATGCTGCCCGCGGGTCGATCAAGCGCATCCACCAGCTTAGGCGAAAGCAGAGAGGGTGACAGCGACTCCAGGGTCTGACCAGCACTCTCCCAGCCGAAGGTGGCCTCGAACACCGGCTCGCCCACAAAGCAACCTGGCTCACCAAGATCGACCGAAAATCTCTCGGTCAGGTATTGGCGCAGGGCTGGATTGGAAAATCCCAGGCGGCTCACAGTGGCGCGCGCTGCGCGCGTGGCCAACTCGGGCAAGAGAGACGAAAAATACGATGTCGGTAATGGATCGTTTTTCATGAGGCTTTTTGGTGTTCGAGTGCACTGCTCGATGTGATGTTTTCGAGCTGGATGAAGCCATCGATGCTCATAAGAACTTTGCAGGCGTGGCGATAAGCCTGCTCAAACCATACAGGGTCGAAGTCACGGACTTGCTTGAGGATCAGACGCTCCCTGGGATCACTCCACCATTTCCGGCTGGTCGAGGTGGCCGACCATAGGGCACACAACACCGGCAGGTTGGCAACCGCGAACTTGTGATCTTCCGGTTTGTTCCAGAATAACCTGGCGAAAAAGGGGATCAGTTTCCTCTTGTTTTCCGGTGTGCAAGCTGTGTCGAAGGCAGGCAAGACCTTGTGCTGCACAAAGTTGCGGCCCGGCCACATTTCACGCTCGGCATTGACGAGGAAAAGTTGTGAATTGACCAGGGAATCACCGCCATCCCACAGCTTCTTTATGAGATTAAAAGTGGTCAGTTTCGATGGACCAGCCACTTCCAGAAGCAGGGCAGAAACCGTGCCCGTGGCAGCAAACACGACAGCATCGAGCAAGGGTTCCAGGCTCGGTATCTCATGGGCCAGCAGCTTGAAGCGACCCTCGATGTCGTCGTTGAAATACTTTCGGCAACGCTCGGACGCCAAGTCCTGTGCCGACCAGAAGCGCCAGAACGCCCTTGAGACCTGGCTCAGATCAGCGACAGTCGTGAGCTCCGGCATCCAACCGGTCTCGATCCTGAATCGCCTCACGGCCTCGGCCAGTTCAGCGTCGGGCAACTCCGAGCGCAGTAGAAAAGCCAAGATAGCCTTGGGCTGCTTTGCCAACATGCGCCAGGCGTCGAGTGCCGTCAGTGGCAGGTGGTGGAAGGTCTGCCAAAGACTGTCAAGCAAGGGCCACGAGGCATGCTTGTGGTCAACGCTCATATCGGCCAAGACCGTATGCAGGCAATGCCGGCGCTCGTCCGCTTGCGATTGCGACATCGCGCTGGCCAAGGTGGGAACGACGACCTGGGCTCGCGCCTCTCCGGATCTGGTGTCATCGGCAACGGGGTCAGTGTCAACTGCGACATCGACCCAGATCAGGGGCCTGAACAAAAGGGCTGAATCCTCCGCCGGATAGATCAGCCAGGGTGCCAGGTCAGGATCGAGGCCGCTCGCTGACCAAGCACCCGTATGAGCCCCCTCGGATTCGATGGACGAAAGCTCTAGAGTGGTCGCATCTTGCACGGTCAGGGGGCTTGCCAGTACACGGGCCTTGGCGAGGTCGTCCGGCGCGAGCATAGCCAAGGATGACACCGATGCCCGCACGGTTGTGGAGTCGGCCTCCAATATCATGGTGTAGCGGCCCACCTGGATTTCGGTTTCGCATTTTCCCGCCACCACCAATCCAACCCTGACCGTAGCGTCCAAATCGTCGAACAAGCCTAGCAATGACTCGATGTGTCGCTGGTACTCCAATAGACGCACTTCAGCCCGTCCACTAATGTGATCAATCGAGATCGGGTATCGACTCGAAACTTGCCGGAGGCTCTCGCCTAGAGCGAGTTGCAACTCATAGCGCTCGGGCTTTGCAGGGTTGGTATCGAAAACCTGCAAACGCATCCCGATCAGCTCGCGCAGGGTAACTTGTTCGCTGGGCTGCATGACTCCGCCGCCCGCGCGGATGAAGCGCCCGCCAGTCACCGGATAGGCAAGAACAAGAGGAAGGTCGGTCAAGGCGCCGGGCCAGCGGATGCCTACTCGGAACTCGGACGGCGGATCGCCCGCAGATGACAACTCGATGCCTGTCGTTGCCGCACCCGCTTTCGATATCGTCGCGCAGACGCCAACATATGGCTCCACGATCACGTCGACCGCCCCCCAGTTGACGAACCGAACCGTGCCTGTGCCGAGGGCGTCGCCGGAAATGTACTCGATGCGGGCCTCCGACGGCAGGACGAAGATCCGTCGCCTTGCCATAAGCTCGCCTTCCGAGAAAATCCTCACCTCGATCGGTCCCCTAGCCTCCTTGGGCGCCATGACTTGCAGGTTGCCAGGGCGGCGCCACTCCTGGTCGGAGACGGGCACCTGGGTCAGGCGGTCTTCTCGATACCAGAACAGGCGCGGTGCCTGGCGATCGCGAAAAACCGCCCGTCCCTTGGCCTCGGGCAAGCGCAAGCCCCTCCATTCATAGATCTGTTCGGCAGGCGCCACCTGTCTGAGTCGGACACGGTAGATCAGGTCATCCTGCGTCAATCGTGCATCGGCACGCAGCCGAAAGACTGCGCGCTCGTTCGAACCAGACACCACCAGCTTGCCAAGTTCTTCCGCCGGCGTCGAAACCTCGGTCTCTATCGTCCAGCCCCTCGCCAGAGCAACCCAGACGCTATCGTCTGGCAGCCGCGCACCACCGGCAGCGACGAAATGCAGGTGGCCAGAATCACTCTCGGTGAAAAGCCAGGGGTCTTCATCCGGCAACGCGCTCCCGCCAGCTAGGGTGACGCGCTCGCCGATATCCCCCAGTTGCGCACGCAGGACCAACAGGTGCTCGGTACATGCGGCCTTGCCCTTGATGACCAATTTGCGACCAGTCAGGCTCGCCAAGGGTTCGTCGGCACCCAGGATCATTCGGCCTTCGGCAAAGGGCTGCCGGCTCTCTGTTTCCAGGTCGATCGCGAAGTAGCGCGGAAGGTGTTCGGTGTCGGTGAAGCCAAACAAGACCGCGAGGTCTTGCCCGGCAGCCTTATTGGGGTAGAAGAGGTTTGACTCAATGGCGTAAGTTTCGCGGACAGTGTCTTTTACAAGGCGCCGCTCAGCCTGGAAAAGCCCCTGAGCCGCCCCAGACTTCTGCGCTGCAGCCTCACGCACCAGTCCGGCCAGCAGCGTCTGCGCCGCTTCGCTATCGAGCGCTACTGGAAAACGGCGCCGCCAGTCCAGCAGTACGGTGTCCAGGTGCGCGATGGGGTCTTCCATTCCTTCCAGCTGGTAATCTTCCCTGAGTTGAAGAACGGTCTCGACGAAGTGCGCTAGCAGTTCGGAAATCTCGGGCCTCCTGTAGGCGGCCGGAAGATAGATTTGTCGCTCGGCCACTGCCTCTATTAGTTGGGGCAGCCCCCATCGATAGCGTGCCCCAAGCTTGAGCACCTGGCTCAAGACGGTTGCCAATGGTCCGGCACCCTGGGCAAGCAGGCGCATCGGTATGCCGCCGTTGACCGCAATGGAGCCTATGAATCGCTTCCCGCTGGTCAAGGGACTTAACTGCCAGAAAGAAAGCCCCCGTGCCACGAATGCGGAGCGCAGTTGTGGCTCGAAGGCATCCGGGTCGGCGCCAAGCTTCTTGACGATAGGTGACCAGTCCCAGACTCCCCCCTCGTATTCATGCTTCCACCATTCGGCTGCGAATAGCACGAAGGCGGCGGGTGGCGCCATCAAGGGCGTACGACCCAGGCTGCGGATGGCCAAAGCCTCAAGGCCGCCGCTATTGGCAATGGTTTCGGAAAGAACCATACCCAGTGATGCGTACTCGTCCTGACTCAGGTCGTATGCAAACAGGGGGCGGGCGTCGGCACGGTCGAGACCGCGCCGCTTGAGAAGTTCGATGATCCAGTGCCCAAGAGTGCCAATAGTCATGATTGTTCAAACTCTTACGATCGCATGGCGGGATGGCCGGACGCTCACGGATCTGTGCGCAAACGATGCCATTCACTCAACGGTGCAATTCCTAGTGTTCACAAAGGAAAACCTCTCGATCGTTGTACCGATCCTTTTTCTTAGTACGCTCTTTCATCAAGGCCAGCCGATTCTTCTTGGCTTGAGCAAGGGTCATCCTGCCTTGCTGCTTCGGCACATTGGCCGTTGATACGATGGGCTTATCAGGATTCACAAGCCAAAACACAAGTATTCGTCGAGTCGCGTCCGTACCATCGCTGGAATCCATCTTGCTGACTTTGTGAATGTGCGAATTGGGCCAAACCATTGCTCTACCCGCAGGCGTCTTGACTGTCCCAAGGGGTCGCACATCACCCCCATCCATTTGCTCAGTGGGGCGAGCTGCATTTTGCACTGTAGAGTAAATTAGATCGGTAGCCTCTTCGGCAAAAAGATAGCGCTTGAATGCGATATCGGCCCCCATAAAATTCGCATCCCGCTTGACAATGCAAAGACCAGTCGCCAGCACATTTTCGTGCGACATACCTTCGACGTGCCAAACACCTTCGAATTCTTCCTCTTTGTTAACTCGATACTCCACCAATTTCGTTACCACCTGCAGCTTGCGATTTCGAAGAGGAATGTTTTTAAGATCGCCACTCTCATTGTCATCAGCAAAATTGTTCTTTAAGCTAGCACATATCGACTCAAACATTGGCACAAATCGTCCGAATATTTCTGCGATCAGTTCGTAAATTCTAGGATATTTCGATTCATCAAGGTTGTTAATATATGAGTTGATCGACACCTTGCCTTGATCGTCCACCGTGAACTCAGCAGGAAGCCATTGATATTCCGAGTCTTCATAGATCCTGCCCCAGAAATCTGTATATTCTTCACGCTGCTTCTCGACAAGTTCAGGGCTGTAATTCGACAACGGTGACTTGGATATGTTCGAGACACCATTCACAAAGCAATACAGCGAGGGATGCACTAAGTCGCGCACCACCGTGCCTGAGCCCGGATGAAAATCTTCCGGCTCTGCAGCGCACATGATGTCGATCTTTTCATTGAGTGCATCCAATGTGTCTTTCGGAATAATATTGTCCGACCAAGCTAGATTCTCCACCTCGTCGCCGCCAAGAATAAACTGTTTAAATTTCTCGATCTCATTCCTATCTCTCAGGCAGTCGCCATCCAAAAGACTCTTTACACGTATATGCGCATCATATTTTTTCTTCCCAGTACGAATGAGTTTGACGTCGATGCCATCGAAGTGAAACTCATGTGTGTCGCCATCATCGTTAGCTAACCTTGAAAAATCGCCACCTGGAAAGCGTTTCTCCAAGCCTTTGATCACAGAAGCGGTGATCGCGCATGGCTCATGAATTTGGATGATGCAGGTGCGCGAGTCGGTGGTTGAGAGGGTTCTCTCCCACAGTCTTCCCCATAGATTAAAGTGCCTGTTAAGAAGCTGCTCGTCCTCTTCATTAAAAGTATAGAACGACTCGTTACGGTCAAGAATATTTTTGGTCAACCTGTCGTGCTCAAGAATTTCCACCACAGTGCCCATGCTGAATGCACAGCCAAAAACGGGCTGCGGAATGTCGACCGTGTCACCAACCTCAAGAACATAGTCATAGGACTCGTGCGTCAAACTGCCGACTGATTTTGCAAAATCAGTGATCTCTTTATAATGAATAAAATTGCCAGATTGTTTGGCGCCGTTGGACGACTCAAATGGCGCGAATGCATGCACGAAAGACTCTAGACTGCCGCCCTGGGTGGTTCTGTCTGATGAGTTGTTTATGGAATCTCTGCCAAGAGAATTGGAAGCAGATGGCAGAAACGAACTCGGATCGAAGACCTCCACGTAGCCCTTGCCGGTCTTTTCGGAGATGATTTGTTCAACATGCTTAATGGCAGCAGCAGTGTCTGCAAACACCTTTTCCTGTGTCTGCCCGTTAGTTCCCGTCTTCCCGTACCTGACAGTCACGGTGCTGCCCGCCTGTGTGACCTCCCAGAATTTCGCGGATTTGTCGTCTTTGTAGTCAAAGAATTTAGTAAACGTGCTGCTCATGTTCGCTCCGCGTGATTGTGTTTCTTAGTGAGAAGGAATGGTTGGATTTCAAATGAGATTACGAATTGACTTGTAGTTTCCCTCTGGTTCGCGAGAAAACTGATTTGCTGTGAACCATGAAAAAATGTAAACAACAAACCAAAGTAACCGCTAACATTTAAGGGGTTATCCCCAGGATGACTACCATCACCAGACGCATAAACCCAACCCGTACCAGTGAAAAATAGCAGAAAAGCGCCTCCAATACCTTTCCATTTATTCAGCTTTATATTAATTAAATATCCAATAAACTGTTTAATAGCGCTGCCACTGATAGCGGGCCTCTCATTTCGCAGAATGTATTTTTAGCAACATGGCGGCGGCATCAATTCAATAAAGGAACGAGATTTTCACTTCCATTTTTGATAGCGAGGTCTTTTGCAGTGAGCCCCTGATCGTTTTTAAGGGTGCGGTCAGCACCTGGCTGGTTCGGTCAATCGAGTCAAGGACTGGACTTGCAAGGATTGGGTCAACAGCGTAGTAAATCCCGGCTTAAGGCTTGCTCAGTGGAGGTGTCCGTGCGTGCCATTCTCATGGCCGTGCGCGATTTCCTCGGCGGTGACGAGCTGCACGCCATTCACGTGCAGTGCAAAGCACAGGGCCTTGCCCGCTAGCGGATAGTTGCCGTCGGGGTGCACCACAGGGACCTTGATCTTGACCACGTCGTAGACCTGCTAGGGGCTGGCCTGGAGCAACTTGCCCTGCATGCCAGCACCTTGAAGTCCAGAGTCACGATGGTGTCTTTGGAAATGATGATGGTGGGCGTGTCGCGTGAAGGCGCGTGTGCGGGTTCAGCTCAGGTGCTTGCCCGCGATGCCGGCCAGTTCGAACATCGTCACCTGCGGCTTGCCAAACACCGCGAGCAGTTTGGCGTCGGCGTTGATGGCGCGCTTGTTGGCGGCGTCCTGCAGGCCGTTGGCCTTGATGTAGTCCCACAGCTTCTTGATGACCTGGGTGCGCGCCACCGGCTCGGCGCCGATCACTGCGGCCAGGGCCTCGCTGGGCTTCAGGCCGGCGGCGGTGCTGGCGGCGCGCTTGCGGGGGGTTTTGGCAGCCGGTTTGGCGGCCGCCGCCTTTGTCGCCACCTTCTTCACGGGTTTGGCTGCTGATTTCAAGGTTTTTACGGCCATCCCCAGCTTCCCACGGTCATCTGTAGCTCCTGTTTTAGGAGCTTCCGTCTTGCGCGGCGGGAACTTGGACGGCGCAAATTCGAACTTCACCTTTCCTTCATTGGGATCCCATGCCCAGAAAGCCTTGAACGGGCGACGCGTCTTGTTTGAAATAAACTGTTCAAGCAGGTCGGTCTTGCCAGTGGCTAGCAGCTTGCTCATCTGCGCACGTTCGATAGGCTGCTGCAGAATGATCTTGCCACTCTTGAAGTCGCAGCTCGGCGTGGGCTGCGCGGCGGTTGGCACGGCTTTTTCGCAGACGTAACTCCTGCGGTGCTCGTGCACGGGGGCGCCGCACTTGGGGCATTTCCCCAGCGGCTCGCTCCCGCTGAAATCCACCAGTTCTCCAGTCTCCTCGTCCTTGCCAAAGTCGAATTCGAGCTTCCAGTTCTTTTCTTCGTCGCTGTACTTGAGCACGAGCTCGGCCGCAAAAGGCCAACCGGTCTGTTTGTTGCGGAAACCATCGAGCGGGCCGATCCGCTTGTTGGTCAGGAATTGCTCCACCTCGGCGGACTCGAAGGTGCGAGCGCCCGGGGTCTTGCCGAACGAAAAGCCGCAACCGTCGCTGGCCCCATCGGCGCCGGTGCAGGTGTAGCGCCGGTAGTTCTCCTTCACCACGCCGCCACAGTTCGGGCAGGGGGTGGACAGCGTGGCGTAGTCGCCCGGCACGGTGTCGCGGTCGTATTCCTTGGCCTTCTTGACGATGTGCTCGGTCATGGCCGCAATCTCGCGCATGAAGGCGTCGCGGCTGAGCTGGCCGTGCTCCATCTGCGCCAGCTTGTATTCCCACTCGCCGGTCAGCTCAGGCTTGGAGAGCTCTTCCACGCCCAGGCCACGCAGCAGCGTCATGAGCTGGAAGGCCTTGGCGGTGGGGATCAGCTCGCGGCCTTCGCGCAGGATGTATTTCTCGTTCAGCAGGCCTTCGATGATGGCCGCGCGCGTGGCCGGCGTGCCCAGGCCTTTTTCCTGCATGGCCTCGCGCAGCTCGTCGTCGTCCACCAGCTTGCCGGCGCCTTCCATGGCGCCCAGCAGCGTGGCTTCGGAGTACCGCGCCGGCGGGCGGGTCTTGAGGCCCTTGGGCTCGACGACCTCCGCGCGCACCATCTCGCCGGGCTTCACCGGCACCAGGCTCTGGCCCTTGTCGCCGTCCTTCGCGCCCGCCACCTCGTCGGCGGCTTCCTTGCCGTAGATGGCCAGCCAGCCGGGGCGCACCAGCACCTTGCCCTCGGTCTTGAAACTGTGGCCGACGGCCTGCGAAATGCGGGTGGTGACCAGGTATTCGGCGCTCGGGAAGAAGACCGCCATGAAGCGCCGCACCACCAGGTCGTACAGTTTCTGTTCGGCCTCGGACAGGTCTGACGGGGCCTGCAGCGTGGGGATGATGGCGAAGTGGTCGCTCACCTTGCTGTTGTCGAAGATGCGTTTGCTGGGCTTGATGTAGCCCTCGTCCAGCGCGGTGCGGGCAAACGGCGCCAGGTGCCGCAGGCCGCTGTCGGCCAGCATGCCGAAGGTCTGCTTGACCACCGGCAGGTAGTCCTCGGGCAGGGCGCGTGAGTCGGTCCGGGGGTAGGTCAGGGCCTTGTGGCGCTCGTACAGGCTCTGGGCCAGCGCCAGCGTGGTCTTGGCGCTGAAGCCGAACTTGCCGTTGGCCTCGCGCTGCAGGCTGGTGAGGTCAAACAGCAGCGGCGAGGCCTGCGTGGTCGGCTTGCTCTCCTCGGTGACCGTGGCGGCCTTGCCGCGCACGGCCTGCGCGATGGCCAGCGCTTCGCGCTCGGACCAGACGCGGTCGGCCCGCTTCTCGCCGTCTTCCGGGTCTTTCTTCCAGGCCGGATCGAACCACTTGGCTGGATATTCGCCGGCTTCGGCCAGGAAGGTGGCATGGACTTCCCAGTAGTCGCGGCTGATGAACTTGCGGATCTGCTCCTCGCGCTCGACCATCACGGCCAAGGTCGGCGTCTGCACGCGGCCCACGGTGGTCAGGAAAAAGCCGCCGTCACGCGAGTTGAAGGCCGTCATCGCTCGCGTGCCGTTGATGCCGACCAGCCAGTCGGCCTCCGAGCGGCTGCGTGCGGCGTCGGCCAGGCCCTGCATCTGTTTGTCCGAGCGCAGGCTGTCGAAGCCGTCCCGGATGGCCTGCGGGGTCATGGACTGCAGCCACAGCCGCTTGACCGGCTTGCCCAGGGGCTTGGCCCCACCCGCGTACTGCTCGATCAGGCGGAAGATCAGT
>Ga0208938_1001046_pt1 | contig 17024 bp, 14 predicted proteins | sample AD_UKC125_MetaG_FD_184434 | JGI IMG/M metagenome (GOLD analysis project Ga0208938, IMG submission 184434) | Active sludge microbial communities of municipal wastewater-treating anaerobic digesters from USA - AD_UKC125_MetaG (SPAdes) (version 2) | ecosystem: Engineered > Bioreactor > Anaerobic >...
GAACCGGCCCGGGTCCGGCTGCGCCGGGTGGTCCGGGCGTCGGCGACCGCGTCGGCCGATGAGGCGGAGTTCGTGCGCCGGATGCGGCGTCAGGGCGTGCTTGTGCGGGCGCGCTATGCCGAGGGCACGCAGGACGTCATTACCGGCTACAGCGTGGCTGCCAAGCCCGAACCGGGACAGCGGCCGATCTGGTACGGCGGGGGACACCTGGCGCGCGACCTGACCCTGCCCCGGCTGCGCGAGGAGTGGCCCGACACGGCCGAAGGTGCGATGAGCGCGGCCGCCGAGTGGACGGCCGCGAAGCGCGGCCGCCGCCCGGTGGCACCGGGAGCCGAGATGCGCGAGCCGGACCCGGCGCTGTGGCGCGAGGTCGGCGCGGACTTGGAGCGGCTGCGCGAGCAGCTGCGCTCGGTCCCGATCGAGGACCGCGACACGTGGGCACGAGTTGCCCGGCAGACGTCCGGCGCGTTCGCGGCATGGTCGGCGCGGGTCGAGGAGACCCCTGGCCCGCTGGCCGCGACGTCGGATGCGCTGGCGCGCACGGCCGAGCTGCGACGTCGACCGGTGCGCCCGCAGCGGGCACCCAAGGCGTCAGCCTCGGGGGCGGCGTTGCTGCTCATCTCAGCGGCCAAGGGTGGCCGTGGAGCGGTCGCCCAAGCGGTCATGCTGCGCCAGCTGGCGAACCTCGCCAAAGCCGTCTACGACATGCACCGAGCCGACCAGGACGCGCGCCGAGCGGCGCAGATCGAGCGGGCGATCCGCACCGATCTTGCGAAGGTGTCGGCGCGGCTGCCTGACCCCGGACCGGCCGGAGACAGCAAGGGTGCCGAGGCGGTGCGCGCGGCGCGCGCGGCGCAGGCCACCGGGCCGCAGCGGACGCCGGGCTCGCCGGTGCCGAACCGGATCGAGCCGGACCGGGCGAGGACCCCGGCGGCCGCCACGACGCGAGGTCACGGCACCGGCCGAGACCAGGGAATCGACAGGTAGCAGGAAGGAGAGGTGACGATGAGCACCCAGGACAGCGACGGCATCGACGAGGCCCTACAGGGGGTGACGCACGTCGCGATGACGGCGGCAGCCCGGATGGGGGAGCAGCTGGCGCGGATGCGCGAGCAGCAGGCCCGCGAGGCACAGGCACGAAGCGAGCAGGCCGCGCGCGAGCAGGCCGCCAGGATGAGCGCTGAGCGGGACGCGGCACGGTCCTCGCTGGCACCGGTTCACCGGCCGGAGTGGTGGGATACCGCCCAGGCCGAGGACGTCACCAAGGCCTACACGACGGCGAAGGCGTGGAGCGAGGTTGACCCGGAAGCGGTGCGCGCCGAGCAGCGGATCGTCGAGGAGGTACGCAACCGGTTCGGCGTCGACGTCACGCGTGACGGTGAGCCGGCCAACGTGGCCGAGGCGATCGAGCGAGCCGAGCGGGCACGCGCTGACGCCAACCAGGAGCGCGGCGGAGCCCGCGACGACCGGGTGGAGGCAGTCGGTTTGATGGCGACCGCGAACGCGACGGACCGGGCGGCCGAGGCCGACGTCCGAGCCGCCGAGGCGGCAGCCGATGACACCGAGCTGGCCGACCTGCTCGACCCGCAGCACGACCCACAGGCCGACGTCGACGAGGCACGCGCGGCCGCCGAAACCGAGCGCGGGCGATCGTCGGAGATGCGCGAGGACGCCGGACAGTCCTACGACAGCGCGGAGCGACGCGAGGCAATGGCCAAGGGCTTTGACCACATCGAGAACCGAGCGGCCGTGGACGCGCGGGTGCGCTCAGACGTCGCCCAGGGCCGCCCAGCCACCGAAGCGACCAAGGGCGCAACGGGGAAGGCACCGAAGGCGCGCAAGAACCGCAGCGGGCCGCAGACCGCCCGCACCGCGCAGCGCACCGGCCAGAGCCGGTAGCCAGCCCGAGCGAGCAGTGCACACGGCAAGGGGCCGACCTCACATCGAGGTCGGCCCCTTCACCCGTGTTCCCGTCGACGACGCGCCAGGGGAGGCGGCTTCGGGGGTCAGCCGGTACGCACGTCGGGGAACAGGTCTGGTGGCGGCGGCTCGTAGGGCAGCGGCTCGTCAGGGCCAGCGGTGTCCTTGGACAGCGCCCACGGGCCGGTAGGGCTCATCAGCACGCCCAGGTGGTGGTCAGCGTGGTCACGCAGCCACACCGACGTCCCGGTGGAGGCATCCATGCGCAGGTGCTCCCAGGCCCGCCACATCGCTTCCAGCCGGGTGATCGCCTCGGCCGACTCCCACCAGCGCGCCGACCAGCGGTAGTCGGCGCGGCCCTCCTCACCGACGTTGCGGCGGAAGATCGGGCAGACGAACTCGCGCACGAACTCGTCGACCGAGCCGTAGTAGAGCGCCGGAGCGTCCTCGGCCGAGGCCTCGGCCTCAGCGGGCGGATTCAGCTCGGCCTCAGCGGCCGCCGTCGCCGCCTCCCGCAGCGCGTCGAGCCGCTGCGGGGTCAGCACGGCCTCCACAGCCTCGGTGACGATCGGGGCGACCTGCTTCTGCACCTGGCGGTGAATCTCGGCGGTGACGGTCGCGGCGACCAGGCCCCCGGCGATCGAGGCGACGTCCAGGCCATCGAGCGCGGCCGCGACCTGACGGCCGACGTCGGGCGGGCCGACCGGCTCGTCGGGTTCCTCGTCAACGTCGGCCACGGGCGCGTTGCCCAGGTCGTAGACCGGGGCGTCGTCGTCCCATTCGCCCAGGCTGCTCATGACGACACCGGCTCGGTCCAGGCCGCCAACGACTGCTGCACGACGTCGAGCTCACGCTCGGCCTCACCGATCGTCGCGGCCGCGCTCGGGTCGTGCGCCGCGATCGAGGCGCGCACCGCGTCGGCGTGCGCGCCGGTCATCCACGGTTGGGTCGTGATCAGCGTCGGCCGAGCACCGGAGGCGAGCACCACGGCCCGGCCCTTGGGCATGGCCTGGAGGTCGGCCACATCGAGGATCCGTTCACGGGTCAGCTGCTCGTTGACGCTGCGCTGACCGCGACCGGTCGACACGCTCGTGACGCGCTTGTCGTAGTCCCCGATCAGCGCCGAGAGCATTTCCAAAAACTCGCGCTCCTTGACGCCGCCGCCGTACACGGCGACGTTGCTGGCGGACCAGAGCTTCTTCATGCCCGACTCGCCCCACACGTCGACGCCCTGAGACCAGGACTGCAAGATCGTCATGAGCACGATCCCGCGCGAGCCGTAGTGGCTGTAGAGGTTCGGCAGCTCGCGCCACCGGCAGACGTTGGCCGCCTCGTCGAGCACCCCGAGCATCGGACGCGGGAGACGGCCACCGGGCGAGGCGGCCGCCAGTTCCTCGGCCGCCTCGACGACCGCCACGGTGAGCGCGGTCACCAGCGGCCCGGCGGTGCCCCGGCCTTCCTTGGACAGGCTGTAGAGCGTGCCCCCTTCGCGCACAAACGTCTCGGGGGAGAACTGGCGACGATGATCGGCCGCCGATTGAGGGGTGACCCAGCGAGCCACCTGCCGGTTGGTCAGGCAGGACGCCATCTGCTGCGCGGTCCCGTAGACGCCGCCGCGCTGCTTCTCGGGGGCGAAGATCACGCCCGCCACCTGGTCGGCGGTCAGCTCGTACCCGCCGGTCTGCAAGATGCCCACGGGCTCCTTGTCGGTGGGCCTGGTGAGCCACCGGTAGACGTCGGTGATCGGCCGCCCGTCGAGGGCGGCCGCCAGCAGGAGCCCGGCGAGCAGGTCTTGCGCCGAGGGGTCGAAGAACGCATCGGTGCGCGCGCCAGGATCACGCGAGCCCGAGGCGAAGTGCTCAGCCAGTTTCGCGGCCCGCACCTCGTCGGTGACGTAGGACAGCGGGTTCCACCACCACTCGGTCGGCTCCTCGCGAGCCACCGACTGAGGATCGAACACCCACACCGGCCCCGCCGCCACGCGCGGGTCACGGGTGGCATCGAGGACGTCGCGCTTGTTGCTGGTGACCAGGACCGCGCCCGGCGCGTCGAGGATCGCCGGGACGGCGCGGCTGGTCGTCTTGCCGGTCCTCGGTCCCCAAATGTCGATGTGCATGTCCTCCCACGACCCGTACAGCGACGTCGACGAGCCAACCGTGCGCCCGATCGGCACCCCGGAAGAGCCCTGCACCCCGAGACGTTGCGCGGTGGCCGTGACGGATTTGTGGGTCAGCGTCTCGACGTCGCGGCCACGGCCCATGTAGCGGGCCGCATGATCGACGCGCGAGGACCGAGCCCGTCGACGAGCTGCCACCCGCCACCCGAGGCCGCCGAGGACCAGGAGCACGAGCAGGACCGCGATGGCGATCACCGTCGAGGCCATCGGCCAAGCCACCTCGCCCTTGAGGACCCCGAACAGGGTCTGCCACGGGTCGGCCGGGATCGGTTCGAGCCCGGCGATCTGGTGGCCGAACTTCGCGGCCGCGTACACCGTGACCAGGGCCGCGACGACGAGGCCGAGCACCACGAACAGGGCGATCGTCTCGCCCGTGACGCGGCCCGGCTGTGGACGTCGGTTGTTCGCGGTGGCCATCGGTCAGCCTTCCTCGGTCGGGGACGCCGGGGACTGCACCCGGCTCTGGGTGTGCCACAGCTTGTTCGTGTCGTTGATCGTGCGCTCGGCCTCGGTCAGGTGCACCTCGACCGGGATGCCCGGCCGCCCGCCGACCTTGACCAAGAACTTGCCTCGGCCGGGAGGGGCGGCCTCGCGGCCGGTGTGCGGGTCCCAGGCGGGTGGGTCCTGCCAGCCGATGAGCATCGACTGCTCGGCCCGGCTGAACGGGATCGCGGAGGTCAACAGCGGCATCTCGGCGGCCGGGAGTCCGCCACAGATGACCATGCCGGACCGCTCGACGAAGCCCTTGGCCTTCATCCGGTCCTGCTCGCTCGACAGCGACAGCAGGTCGCTCATCGTGTGGCTGATCATCGCCATGCCGACGCCGCGCTGCCGGTTGAGGCGGGTCAGGGCGTCGACCCGGTCGACCATGCCGCGTCCGGCGCGCAGCGCCCGCCACAGCTCGTCCATGATCACGAAGTAGTGCCGCCTCGGCTCCAATCCCGCGTCCGCGAGAGCGTTGGCGACGTTGACCGTTCCGAATCCGGCCGACCAGCACGCCAGCAGCGTCGCGGCTTGCAGCTCCATCTCGGAGTCGTCGATGCCCGAGACGTCGAACACGACGGGCTTGTCTCGGCGCATGGGGTTGGACGTCTGGCGGGAGAAGGTCTCCCCGAGCCGGCCGCCGGTTGTCAGACCGATCAGCGAGGCTTCGAGGTTCTCGGTGATATCCCGGTAGCGGGCATCGTCGCCCCGGTCGAGGGCGACGATGCGCAGCTCCTCGGGTGCCTCCCGTACGACGTTGAGCAGGTCCGAGAGCACCGGCACCCCGTCGTGCTTGTCGTCGAGGATGCGCAGCGCCCGGTCGAGGATCGTCTCTTCCCGGTCGGTGGGCTGCTGTGAGCGAAGGATCGTGATCAGCGCCGAGACCATCGTGAGGCGGCGTCCGTGCGCGTCGGCCAGGACCGCAGCGCGGGCCGAGCCGGTCAGCCGTTGCGCGGCCTCGGTCGCCTCGCCGGGGTCGAGGACGTTCAGGTAGCCCCGGCCACGGCCGAGGCTGATCACCTGCCCGCCGAGGGCTTCCACCATGTCGACGTAATCGGGTTTGAGGTCGCCTAGCACCAGCGGCATGACGCCGTACCCGGCCAGGCCGGTGGCCATCCGGCGGATGCCGGTGGACTTGCCCAGGCCTGGCTTGCCGAGCACGAACACGCTCGGGTTGGCGATCAGGTTCGCTCGCTGGAACCAGCTGATCGGGTCACAGCACAGCGTCGCGCCCGAGGTGATGTGTCGCCCTAACGGCACACCGACCATCGGTGTGCCCGAACCGACGATCCACGGCCACAGCCCGCAGACCTGCACGGTGGTGCCCCGGTACTCGTCCGGGGCGTCGACGAGGACGTCCTCACCCCGGCCGCGTCCCAGCCAGCCGCGCGGGCCGGGTCGGGTCGGGACGATCGTGGGCGCAGCCTTGCGCTTGCCGCCACGGCGGAAGCGGCGGCCCTTGGCCCGCTCGATGGTCTCCTCGTCGACGAGCTGCGACGGGTCAACGGTGGTGCTCACAGTCGCTCCCTCATGGCGGCGGGCACCTTCAGGTGCTTGGGCAGGATCAGGCCGAGCGGCAGCGCGGCCGCGAATGCGGACGCTTGCGCGCCGTAGACCGGACGCAGCCGGAGCCGGGCCGTAGCGGCGAGGTTGTCGACGGCGGCCTTGGCCTCGGCCAGACGGTCGTCGTCGAGCACCGTGGCGGTGACCAACATGCCGAAGTTGACCAGGCCCGCGCCGGAGGCCTCCTCGGAGGCGGTGGCGGCCGCCGATCGGGTGGCGAGCACCGCCCGAGCGGACGGGCGGCTCGTCGAGGTGGCCACGAACTGAGCGGCCCGCAGATCGGACTCGACGATCGCCGCGGCCTTCGCGGCGTCGATCGGGCGGTAGAGCAGCGTGACCCGCTTGCGGGCCACCTCCCGGTGCGGGGCGAGCAGGCGGGCCAGCACCGAGGACTGCACCGACCCGCGAGGGGCAGTGGTCATCGACCACGTGACGCTGTAGGCGTCATCGTGGCGGTAGCCCTCCCACTCGGCGTCAGCTGCGACCGGGCCGACGTCGGACCATTCGAGGCCGGTGTCCTCGCCCTCGCTGTGCGCCTGGTCGATCAGCTTTGCGACGCTCGGGTTGTAGGCGACCCGGATCACCTCGCACACCTCGGCCGCACTCAGCGGGCGGGCGGCACCTGCTCCCGTCGCGGAGAGGCTGCCGGTCAGGCCCGGCAGGCGGGCCGCGAGGTCGCGGCCCATCTCGACGTCGGTCCGCTTCTTGCCGGTGGCGGCGCTGACCGAAGAGAACGTCAGCGTGACGTAGGCCTTGATCACGCTGGACCCGGCCGGGTACAGCTCGACGACCTCGTTCAGCATGGCCCTGGCGAACGCCGGGGCGTTCGGGTCAAGGTTGCTGGCCACCTCGCGGCGCAGCCGGTGCCCGGTGTCCGGGGCGGTCTCGACCGTGACAGCGCAGGCCTCCAAGCCGGGCTCATCGCCCAGGTTGGCCAGCCAGTGACCCCAGTCGGCCACCCACACATCGACCTGATCGGGGTCGACCAAGCTCGCGCCGTCCGGCTCGGTCGCGATCACGGCCGTGTAGGTGCGCGTGGTCGGCGCGTAGATGAGCGCGAACGGGCGGCCGTAGGAGTCGGTGTGCTCGGAGAGCCGCAGCTGCGCGGCGATGCCGGGCAGCTGATGGGTGCCCCACAGGGCGAACCCGAGCGGGCCGGACCGGTAGAGGTGCGCGCCCTTGCGGGTCGCGGACCCCCAGGAGATGCGGGCCAGACCCCGGTCGAGCAGGCTCTTTCCGTGCCGGTCACGGGTCAGGATCGTGCCCAGCACCACGGCCAGGATGAGGAACGTGATCAGGCCCCGAAGGAGGCCGCCCGCCATCGTCACCAGGACGGAGACGATCAGGCCACCAAGCATGATGCCGGTGCCCAACGACCCGAGACCGAAGAGGCCCGACGAGGTGGGCTTGCGCCAGTTCCCGTAGGTCCGGGGTCCGGCGATGGACGTACTACCTGCTGCCATTGGGTCCTCCTGAGCTGTCCTCGGCGGCCGACTGGACAGCACCAGTCGCCGCCTTCACGGTTCCGGTCACGGCCTGCACCCCGACGCCCACAGCGGCGCCGACCGGGCCAGCGGCCGCACCAGCGGCGGCCGCACCTCCTCCTGCTGCTGCCCCGCCAGCCCCCGCGCCCGTGGCACCGGCTGCGCCGGTCGAGCCCACGCCCGCCGCGCCTGCCGGGCCGCTGGCCCCGGTCGAACCGGTGCCAGGGCTGCCCGAGGGACCCGAGCCGCCCTGACCGCCCGAGGGTCCGGCCGAGTTGGTCGACCCGGACGGCGGTGAGGAAGTGCTGCCGCCGTCGTCGCTTCCCCCGCCGCCGTTCCCGCCGAGCAGACGCCCAGCGGCGATCGCGCCGGAGGGGAGCATCGCGGCCCCGGCCAGCGCGGCCGTGGCCATGCCCGAGCCGGAGGCGATCGAGGAGACGGCCGGGACGATGAGGCTCATCAGGGCCGGGAGAGCGACCAGCGCGACGGCCATCAGGGTCAGGCCCACGATCACGCTGATCAGGCCCGAGCCGTCATCCTTGAAGATCGAGGTGCCCGAGAGCTTGAACGCCGTCGCGTAGACGATCGCCGCAGCGGGCTTGTAGAGGATGAAGGCGAGCAGCCAGCCGACCGTCTTGCGGAACATGTTCCGGCCGGTCTCGGTGTTCGTCGCGGCCGCAGACACCGGCAGGACACCGGCCAGGACGACGAGCATCCCGGCCCGGACGATCATCAAGAGAATCTGGATGACGGAGCCAATGATCGCCAGCAGGCCCAAGACGATGATCAGGATCGCGCCGAGGCCACCGGTTGCCGGGTTCGTGGTCAACGCCAGCAGCCCGGCCATGTTGCCGCCGAAGCAGGTGCCGTTGGTGTCCTCGATCGAGCAGCCGAGCGATCCGTTGAGCAGCCACACGCTGAACGAGTCCCCGGCCGCCACCAGGAGCGAGACGGCCGTCAGGCCCGCGCCGCTGACCACGACGAGGGTCATCAGCGACTTCACCAGGTCCTTGCCCGGCTCGGCTCGCTGCTCCCACGCCATCCTCACGGCACCGAAGATCACCCCGATTACCGCGACGGCGATCATGTACCACCACAAGCTGTTCTGGATGAACGCGACCGTGGGAGAGCCGGGCGAGCTGACCGCAGGCGCGATCGCCGTCACCAGACCCACGGCGGCGGAAATGATGATCGTGGCCACGAGGATCACCCCGAGCCGATCGACGTGCTTCTGGCCCTCGTGTCGATGACCCAGGCCCATCCGGACGCCCGCGACCATCAGCGAGAGCACGCAGATGCCGAACGCAATCCACGTCGCCCAACCGAGGATCGTGTTGATGCCGCCGACGTTCGCCGCGTGATCGCCCGGCGAAACACCGGCCGAGCCACCGCCACCGGTCAGGGTTGGAGTGCCGATGTTGACCCACATCGTGCCCAGCGAGGCCACGGCCTTACCCACGGCCTCGAGTACGGCGTCAGCGGTCTTGGTCAGAGCATCACCGATAGTCGAGGCCGCCCACTCCTTGGCCTTGCACTCGACGTCCAGGAACCCGCAGTCAGCCATGCGTTACGCCCCCGCCCACGGGACGTAGCCGGTGAGGTTGGGCAGCTGCACGACTGGGCTCAGTTCCGAGCCGTCATCCGCGACGCGAATCTTCCAGTCACCGCCCGACCACGCCAGGTTCAGCACCATGCCGCCGACTGCGCCGGTCGACGTTCGGAAGGCGATATCGACGTCAGCCTGCTTCCCGTCGTAGCGGAGGACCCGGAAACCCGCGATCTGGATACGCGCGCCGCCACCACCCGAGCCCGTGATCGGCTTCCGCAGCAGCGCATCTCGGCCAGGGCCGGGCACGGTCGATTCCTCGTAGAACTTCTTGCGCAGCGGGCCGTAGGAGCCGAGGGCCGTGTAGTTGGCCGCCGCCAGGAGAGCCCCGGTCGGCGTTCGGGCGTAGCACGACCGATAGCCGTCCTCTTCGACCCTGCCGGGTCCTTGGCCCTTGATCGAGGGCGCAGCCGTCGTTCCGACGAGCGCCCATGTAGCGGTTGGAGCCGTGGCAACGGTTCCGGTCATCTCCACGGGCGTGAGGCCGCAGACGCTGGCCTCAGACGGGGTGCCCGAGGCCGAGGATGTGGGCGAGGACGAGGGAGACGGAGCCGACGTCGGGGTCGGCCCCGTCTTGCCCCCCATCAGGTTCGTCAGGCTGAGCACCAGGCCCAGTACGACGATGGCGGCCACGACCACCGCCGAGGCGATGAACTTCTTCGAGGCCCCGGTGCTCTCGTCGTCGACGGGCGGAGTTCCTGCGTTGTTGTCTGTCATCGTCTCGGCTCCTTCTTGCCGTAGGGGTCGGGTCAGGTGGCCAGGAACCCGACGATCGCGAAGGCCGCCGAGACCACGAGGACGCCGCCGAGCACATAGCCGATGGAGGCAGCGTGCTCGCCGCCCTCACCACGGCGGTTGCCGATCGCCATGCGGACACCCGCGAAGATCAGCGCCATCACGAGGATGCCGAGGGCGACCCACTTGCCCCAGCCCATGATCGTCGTGAAGTTCTGGAAGCCGGGAGGCGCGCTGCCGCCACCGGGGTTGGGCACGTCCATCGGGACGAGACCCATGATGTCGAGCAGGATCATGGCTTCTCCTCATTGTGTGAAGGGTCAGCGGCGGCAGTCGCCGCCGCTGCAAGTGAGCGAAGCTGGCTCACAAGCTTGGAGACCGGGCGAGGAACGCGCTCGGTCACGGGGTCGCCCAGCCGCCAGGGCTCGACCCAGGGCACGTCCCAGACGCGCGGAGCGCCCCCGCCGACGACCTTGGCGAAGTCGCGGATGGGGGGCGGTAGCTTGCCGGGTGCATCGGCCACGAGGACCAGGCCGAGCAGCTGCACCGACGCTCCCGCGCCGGAGGCTGCCCACTGCGTGAGCGCTGCGCGGGCGGCCAGCAGACCCCGGACATTGGTGCGGGCCACCACGACACACGGTGCCGATGCGCCCGAGGGAAGATCGGGCCAAGCATGGTCAGCGGCCCGCCACGAGGCGTCAAGATCGGCCAGTGTCGACTCCCCCGCGCCACCATGCGCGCCGACCACCCAGAGTGAGGCGGCCGCGTGAGAGCGCCGAACGGGCAGCGCGTCCTCGGGCATTGGCACATGCGGCTGAGGAGACGTCGGACCCGTCGCGGGTTCCACCGGCACCTGGTCCTCAGCCGGTTCGGCCGCGACCGGCTCAGCCGGAGACCCCGGCAGCCACTCGCGCCAGTCCTCGCCTGCCATTGCCGGACGCTCGTGCACGTCGGACGCCGACGCGCTTCTCACCCACGGGTTTCCCTGTGTCACCCCTCGCACCTCCCGGTCGATAATGTGCCAACAGCAACGCTGTCCGAGGCTAAGAGTAGTCCAACCTTGGACCCGATGCTACACAACCCTACAACAATCGACGGAGACATACCCGATGCGATTCCCTGCAACATCATCTAACATGTCCTCATGTCCAGTCGCCATCGAAGGAGTGTCAGCGTGACCTCTCGCCTGGACGAACTGTTCGACGGCCTCCCAAAGCGCCTAGGCGTGCAGGAGGTGGCCGAACTCCTCGACATGACGACGCAAGGGGTCTACAAGTGGATTCATTCGGGCACCATCCCCGCGTACAAACTAGGCGCGACCTGGATCATCCTTCGCGACGAGCTGCGCGACGCCATCGCGGGCGGGTCGAACCTGACTCATCAGCTGCCGCCCTCGCTGCACGTCGAGCAGGAGCCCGAGGAGGACGCGGACTAATGCCGCGTCTCGGGGGGCTGGCGGTCGTCTTGACTTGCTGCGCAACGGTTCTCGGGGGGTGCAGCAGCACCCCCGAGCCGCCGCCCAGCTCGCCCTCGTCGAGCGTCCCGGTGACGATCCCGAGCGGGTTGACACCCGCACCGACCGGGGTGCCCGAGCAGCACGACGACGGCTCGACCGGCAGCCCGAAGCCTGGCTCGTCGCTCGTGCTCGACGACGCCGCCCGGGCCAGCGCGATCGAGCGCGGCACGAAGGTGATGACCCTGTTCGCCCGACGCGACGTGCCCGCCACGCAGTGGCAGGCCGACCTCGCGCCGTACCTGACGCCGCAAGCGGCCACGGCCTACCAGTACGTCGACCCGAAGAACGTCCCGCCGACCAAGATCACCGGCAACGTGACGCTCACCCCGGCGTCGACGCCGTTGGTCGCGCGAGTCAGCGTCCCCACTGATGCCGGGGTCTACCTGGTGATCATGTCGCGCAGCGACGACAGCCCGACGTGGCTGGCCGACCGGATCATGCCGCCCGAGGGCTCTGGGGACTCCTGATGAGCGGCAACGGTGAGGGCTCGGGGGGGCGCAAGGCTGTCATCGCACTCCTGCTCATCCCGGCGTTCTTCCTCGCGTTCCTGTTCAGCCTGGTCTTCACTTCGGACTCGACCTCGCAGGCCAACGCGTGCGGCCCAACCGGGGCCGCGCTCATCGTCGACCCGGCGAGCGTGCCGCAAGGGCCGATCGCCGGGTACGACCACGAGCAGCTGGTCAACGCCGCGCACATCATGCTCGCCGCGCAGAAGCTCGGGCTCAGCGCCCGAGACCAGCAGATCGGCGTCATGACCGCGATGGGCGAGTCCAGCCTCCGCGTGCTGGACCGAGGCGACGCTGTGGGTCCCGACTCGCGAGGGCTGTTCCAGCAGCGCGATAACGGCGCGTGGGGGTCCTACGAGGACCGGATGAACCCGTTCATCTCGGCCACGAACTTCTTCAAGGTCGAGATGACCATCGCGGGCCGCGACTCGATGGAACCGACGCTCGTCGCCAACGCGGTCCAGCGCAACGCGGACCCCTACTACTACACCCCGTTCTGGGCACCGGCCGGTGAGGTCACCAAGGCCCTCGGCGGGATCAAGGAGCAGGCCGGGTCCACGGCCACCAGCACCGCCGGAACGCCGCAGTCCTCCTACGCGCTCGGGCCGGTCAAGCCACAGACCGCCACCGTGGCGAACACGGTCGGGCCGATGTTCGGCATCAAGACCGCAGGCGGCTACCGCGACCCGCAGGCCGAGCAGTACGACCCCAACGGCCACCCCGCCGGTCTTGCGATCGACTTCATGACCAACGACATTCCCGATGGCAAAGCCACCGGGGACCGCCTGGCGAAGTACCTGCAAGACCACGCAGCCGAGCTCGGCGTGAAGTACATCATCTGGCAGCAGCACATCTGGTCGGTCGAGCGCGCCGACGAGGGCTGGCGGGCGATGGCCGACCGTGGATCGCCCACGCAGAACCACATGGATCACGTGCACCTGTCACTGACCGGTGACGGATCGAGCACGATCCCTGGTTGCGGACCGGGAGGCCTGCCCGGCGAGGTCTCCCAGACCGGTTGGGCCTCACCGGCCCAAGGTCCGATCACCTCCGGTTTCGGGCCGCGCAAGTCCCCTGGCGGCGTCGGATCGACCTACCACCGAGGCATCGACCTCGGCGGCGGCGGCTGCTACGGGCCGATCTGGGCAGCGAACAAGGGCCAGGTCGTCACCGCTGGACCGTCCAGCGGCTACGGCAACCTGATCGAAATCGACCACGGCGGCGGCGTCCACACCCGCTACGGCCACATGTTCAACGACGGCCTCATGGTCAAGATCGGGGATCAGGTCAGCGCCGGGCAGCAGATCGCCAAGGTCGGCACGACCGGCAACAGCACCGGATGCCACCTGCACTTCGAGGTGCTGATGAACGGCCAGCAAGTAGACCCCAAGGCCTTCCTGGACAAGGTCAACGTCACCATCAAGTGAGGGAGAGACCCATGCAGAACACCGCAACCGTCAACCCGGATGGGACTGGCGTCGTGACCATCGACGGCCAGGAACCCACCCGCATCACCGGGCACAGCGTCGAGGAGACCCGACGCGCCCTGCTCGGTCACGTCATCGAGCACGCCCGTCGCACGGGTCAGCACGTCGACGTACTCGCTCGCGACCCCGAGGCTGAACACCGGCTGCGCGTCCACCCAGACGGGCGCGTGCAGCCCCTCCCGTCGCAGGTTCCACCAGCACCAGGGACACCACCCGCGCCCACGACGGCCTCTCCCCCACCGGCCCAGATTCAGCCGGCCCCCCAGCCCCCGACCAACGGCACCGCCCCGGTGCCGCCGCCCGCGCCCAGGAAAGAGGCACCCGCCATGACTCAGACCGAGCAGCCCATCCAGACCCGCAGAGAGGCCCGTGAACGGTCCTTCCTGGCCGACGCGCGCATGAGCGCGCCGCCGCCGACCGGTTGGCAGGCCTTCCTCGCCCGGCTCGGCATCAAGTCCGGCCCCACGCCGGAGGAGATCTCCAAGTGGGAGGACGAGCGCGCCATCTCCCAGCACTGGCCCGGCCCGCGCACGATCGCCGTCCTCAACGGTAAGGGCGGTGCAGGGAAGACCCCCGCTACCGCCCTGCTCAGCGCGATGTTCGCCCGAGCCGGTGGCTCAGGGGTGCTCGCGTGGGACAACAACGTCACGCGCGGCACCCTCGGGTGGCGCACGGAAAGCGGCCCCCACGAGGCGACCGTACTCGACCTCATCCCGCGCACCGACGAGCTTCTGACCCCCGGCGCACGCGCGGCCGACCTGGCCGCCGTCGTCCACCACCAGACGATCGACAAGTACGACGTGCTGCGCAGCAATCCGCTCCTGCTCTCCACCGAGCAGAAGCTCACCCCCGACCAGCTCGACGCCGTGCACGCCGTCGCGGCCAAGTACTACCGGCTGATTTTCATGGACAGCGGCAACGACGAAGGCGACGCCCTGTGGCTGCGCATGATCGACCACGCCGACCAGATCGTCGTGGTCACCACCACCCGGCCCGACCACGCCGAAGCAGGGCGGCTCCTGCTCAACGCCCTGGCCGACCGGGACGAGCACTCCGCACGTCTCGCGGACAACGCCGTCGTCCTGGTCTCCCAGGCCGACCGGGAGGAGGCCCAGGCCGCCTCGATCGCCCAGGGCTTCGACGCCGTGGCCCGAGCCGTCGTCACCGTCCCCTACGACCCCGCCATGCGCCAGCAGTGGCTCAGGGTCGACAACCTCTCCCCCGCCACCCAGCGCGCCTACCTGCGCGCAGCCGCCGCCGTCGCGGCCGGGCTTTGACACACACCACGAGTCACACTCGTCACACGACACGTCCCGAATGTCCCCATGATTCTGATACGGGGGTGCTTGTATTGGACCCATGCCGAGAGCGAGCAAGGGTGACAGAGACATCATGGTCACGCGCCCTGCGCGGCAGGTCGGGGACGAGGTACGCCGCCGCGCAGACGAGTCGGGCCTATCCATCAGCGAGTTCATCGCGAGAACCCTGGCCATCGAGGTTGGTCTGCCCAACCTCGCCCCACAGCCACGATGCGATCAGGAGTTGCCTATGACCGGCTAACCACCGGACAACGACGAAGGCCCCCGTTGGAGCGGGAGCCTTCGTTCTAAGTCGAGAACCGAGCCGCCAGCTCGGTTGCCCTGATGTTCACCACTCACCAGCCAGTGAGGAGGCGGCTTTGTGCTGCCAACGATAGCACTCGCGCGCCCGAAAGCCAGCGATTCAGCGACGCGCGCCTCTCAGCTCGTCGACGTCGACGAGCCCACCGTCGCACCAGCCCGGCCGCGTCGGTACTACCGTCCGTGCACCGGCCCGCGTGATCTGCGCAGCGCGATCGCGCGCTCGTGCCGTGGACGCGCCTGGCGGCCCCCAGACGGCCCCAGGCTGCCCGCCAGCGTGCCGGTGTGGTCTAGCGCGGCCGACTGGCTCGACCGGCTCTCAGCGGCACTCAGAACCCCCGAGGGCGAGGAGAAGCGCGCGGCCGCCAAGGTCAGCGCGGACACGCTGATCGACGTCGCGGCCGCCGACGCACGCGCAGCCGACTCCCGCACCGGCCGAGGTGTCACCACCGCCCACGACACCGTGGCCAAGGCCCTCGGCTGCTCGGGCAAGACCGTGCAGCGCGCCCGGCTGCTCATCGAGGCCCTGGGCTTCGCCAAGACCGTTCTCGTCGGTCGCTACCTCACCACCGAGGAGCGGGCCGAGGCCCACGCCCACCACGGCGGCGACCAGCGCCGCATGGCCTCCGAACGCGCCTTGCTCGTCCCCCGTCACCTATCGAATGTCCACCTACCCCCGTGGGGTTCTTCTAACTCTCATCTCCCTTCACGTAGTGACTTACCAAAGCGCGCAAGCGCGCGCTCTGGGGCCGCTTCGCGGCAGCCGAGGACGACCAAGAGCCCGAAACGCTCCCATCAACGGCCCACGATCGCCGTGCAGCGACTGGCGGCCGGGCTGGCCGCGAGGTTGCCGTGGCTGGCCCGTGGCCACATCGGGTCGCTGTGCCGCACGCTGACCGTGCTCGGGCTCGACGACACCGGATGGAGCGCCCACGACGTCATCGACATGCTCGACCGGCGCAACGTTCAGCTCGGCCTCTACAGCCTCACCGGCGGCTCTCAGCGCGACCCACTGGCACTGTTCGCCCACCAGGTGCGCGCAGCCCTCGTCGACGTCGACGAGCCGCCGCGCCTGCGGCGCAGCCGCGAGGCGGCCGCCAGGGCGGCCGCGCGTGCAGCTGCTCGGGCCGAGCGCGAGGCCGAGGACGCACGCCTAGAGGTTCAGCGCAACGACCCGGCCGCCCAGGCGCGGATCGCGGCCATCAAGGCGCAGATGCGCGAGCAACTGGCGGCCGCGCGCACCCAGGCCCGCTACCGGCGCTGACGCGCCGACAAGCAGGGTGGGCGGTCCAAGACCCACGAGCGGAAGGTCACCTACTCCCTCCCCCTGACGTCCCACTCTGCGGCCACGGGCCACCGCGTCAAGCGCTGCGCGCCGGTTCCTCCGAGAACTTTTCGGACGCGCTCCTTCGTCGCTTATTTCGCCCGAAAACTTCTCTCCCCCACCGCCCTTCGGGTTGACCCGGTGACCCTTATGCGGCCGCGACGGGGACAAACGTCAGGGGGTGGGAGGAAAAAGTGGTCAGCGGCCATGCCCAGAGCACGGGGCCGGGTTGGCCTCCCGTCTCACCTTTTGACCAACTAGACCAACCGCACCAAGGAGACACGATGAACACGACTACCCGCACCCACCACCGATGCGCCGTCGACGAGTGCACCAACCCCACACGCGGCGACCTCATCCGATCCCAGGGCGGCCGCTGGCACCTGATCGACGGATTCGTCTACAGCGAGGACCGGCGCGCGTTCGTCGGTGACTCATGGGCGCAGGCGTGCGAGGAGCACCGCGACACCGTGGCGGCCGCCGTGCGGGCCGACGTCGACGGCTGGCGCGACCGGTGGAGCGTCCAGGTCCGCACGCTCGACTACGGCACCGCCGAGGCCTCAGACGTCATCGAGTACGCCCAGGGCATCGGCACCGACGACGCC